>Ga0194125_10000292_pt1 | contig 82698 bp, 71 predicted proteins | sample TA2KigC250mmetaG_FD_148626 | JGI IMG/M metagenome (GOLD analysis project Ga0194125, IMG submission 148626) | Freshwater microbial communities from Lake Tanganyika, Tanzania - TA2015034 Kigoma Deep Cast 250m | ecosystem: Environmental > Aquatic > Freshwater > Lake | place: Tanzania: Lake...
TCGCTCCGGGGCTATGGATAACTTCCATTTTCAAAAAAAGCATCGGTTCGTACAGGAGAGCATTCTTTTTCTCCCTGAACGAGGCACTAAACGTCCAAAAATCACCCACACGATTTGGAGAAGACCCCGAATTTAAATAATCTTCGAGCTTTGTCTTAAAACGACGATACACTTGATCAACTTTATCGATCCCCTCCGCCATCCGCTCCCAGTCCAATTGGAAGCCATAACTATGATGAACAACATGTCTGAATTTTCGATAAGGCGCCAGATCAGAAGCCAAGGAAGAATCAAATAATGAAGGCAGCGGGGGGTAAGGGGGATCACAGAACCACCTGAATAGTTCGATGTGCCATGTGTCACCGGCGGGGAGGTGAACAGCATGATAGCGGCTGATGCGTTTTAGTATATTTTCGATTCCATTGTAGAACTGGGCAAGAAAAGCGGCCGCAGCAGTCTTTTCGCGGATGGTGGGCTCTCTTCCTTCCGTGTCCCGCTGAAGGGCAGACAATTCTTCTAAAGTCCTCACAATGTTCTCCAGTTCGATGCTGATTTCTTCCCGGAGGTCTTCCACTGTCATAAAAGCACCTTCCCTTTTTTCTCGATCTTCTGGGTGAAACGGGTGGAAGGAGTCAATGGAATAATATCCAGTGGGATGTCTAATTCTTCTTCTATCTTGGCAGCCAATTCAAATAACTTCCATCCCGGTACGCCGTCGCAGGCAAGGTCAATATCGCGTGCTTTCTCAGGCATGTCTGTCGAGCTGCCGAAGAGGATCAACCGAGTAGCCCCGAAAGATCTTGCTAATTCAACCATTCTATTAATTCGTTTCTCATCAATAATCAATTCCTCACCCCCCGTTATCTAAATTTGGCTAATTTTCTACTAAATCTTCCTTTTTTTCAATGTACCATGGAACAACCGGGAAAATAACACCGTACCATAGTTTAGCTTTTGCATGTCTACCGTCTTAGTAAGGATGATTTGGGATTCAAAAATGCCGTTCTAAGGTCCAAAAAATACGGTTTTTCATGGTGTTCTTGTGAAATATTCATTATTTAGCCAGGTCCGACCCGGATGAGCGGCCCCGGAATTCACGGGGCTGTATACGTCTTTGAGGTCAAAAACCTCCCTACCTTTTATCGAAGGCAAACACCGGCCGCAGGATTTATTAAAAGAAATAAGTGAGGATATTTTGTTTGTATATCGCGCGGAACTTGACTGGCTGCTTCACCAATGAGTTCGACCAGATGAATTAGGGCCAGACCCAATTGCCGGTTCTTTTCTATTTCTACAGAAGTGCTTTCCCCGGCCATTTGAACGGCTTCGCGGGCGTAGTCCAGCATATGGCGGAAGCGAACGAGTGGATCATGCCTGGACATATTGCACTTCCGCTTCCGCAAGGACTTTGTCCCGGAAATACTTGCTCAGAGATTTGGGGGTGTTCATATCCACCTTCCGACCGCCCAGAATTCGGGATAGTTCCTCCTCCAAATCGTATAACTTAAAAAAAACCACTGTCGTGCCCGGAACAAATTCTACCAACACGTCCACATCGCTTTCCGGTTGAAAGTCATCACGCAAAGCGGACCCAAAAAAGGCCAGTTTGCGGATATGGTGTTTTTGGCAAAAAACAGCAATTTTTTTACGATCAATAGGACGGTGCGGCTTTGTTTTCATAACCTTTCCGGGTTATGGGTTTTAAAAGAAGAAGCCTTCCGGAACCAACAGTAATATGAGTATAATCCAATCCTTTGCTCATCTCAAGACTATTTCGTGTCGTGTCCCTAACTTTGATGGATCAAAAGAAATCTGTAATGTGCCCCCGGAATTTGGGCTGAGATTCATGGGATTGGTCTTTGCCATTCAAAAACTCTTTTCTCATGGAGGACCATCCCCTTTCATTTACCTTCCTTTTTATCCCAGGCTTGCAGGACAAGACGGACGCGGAAGGTTTCGCAGGGGGAATCGGGGTCAAAAGTCTTTGATGCCGAAAACCTCCCTCCCTTTTATCGAAGGCAAACAACGGCCGCAGGACTTATCTAAAAAAACAAATAAGGTGTGCCCGGAATTCACCGGAATTCATACTCTACCCGGAATTTGAGTCCTGATTTGTGCGGGGGGCGCCAGGTAACTGGCGTCCCCACCTCGACCTCTATTCGAGGTAAATGTGATTGGAAAGGTATGAGGGTCTATATTTCATTTAAAATAATGACGTCCATGCCTGTAATTCCCTTCATTCCAACATCATTGGTCAGAAAAACCTCACAGCCGGCAGAGAGGGCAGTGGAAATTTGCAGGGCATCGGCCAAGGTAAAGTTTATGAATGGCGCGAAGTTGGGCAGCTTTGGGGGAGATGGTTTGATCAATGGGTATAAAGATAGTATTTACACCATTAACAATCAGATCAAAAAAGTCATTCTGCAATTGAGTCATTCCCAAGCGATAGGGATGGACGAGACATTCAGCTAAAGTGATGGGTGACGTTATTGCCGTGAGCGGGCCGCTGTCTATTTTGTTGAATACCACTTCGACAAGGCTGAAATAATCTTTGTTTTTCTCAACATAGTAAATTACTGGCGCTGTATCGAGGAAAATTCGTTGAACATTATCAAGACGCTCAGTTAGCTTGCTTATTCGATCTATTTCCATCAATTGCCCCGCTGGCGGTCAGATTCCTGGCGCGTGCGGGTAACCCATGCTTGCGCATCCTCACCTGTAAGGGGATAAGACGCAGCCCCTCGAATTTCATTCCATTTGCGTTTTGGGGGAGTCTCGCCATGGACGGTACGAATCTTATGCACAAGATGATCAATCAGTTCCAGATCTTCCTCCATGGTCAGCGCGCCAGCTTTTTCCTTTAACTCTTTTAGTAATTGTTTTCCCATTACCGGCCCCCTTCAGGGTATTCCTTGTAAGCCTTGATGCAATATTATATCTTTTCGAATACTTGGATTCAATGAAAATATCTCGCCCCTAATTTAGCGCGGGGGCTGTTTAATTTTTACAAAGCCCTCTCACTTTTCCAGGTATAAAATAGTGCATGATGTTCTTTCCCAAGATCCAGAAGATTCAGAGAGGAAATCGGGATCGTATGCGTCTTTGAGGCCGAAAACCTCCCTCTCATTTATCGAAGGCAAACAACGGCCGCAGGACTTATCTAAAAAAACAAATAAGGTGTGCCCGGAATTTAAAGTAATGTCTGTTCTGCGGCTTAATCTGCATAGAACAAAGAATAGCTGGCCCTTCAATCTTTTGGTAATTTACTTATTTAAGGGCGTCCCGCCTCCCACTTTCCCTTCCGTCGGAGTTTCATTTGCCGCAACTGCCGTTCCTCCGCCTCCTGAAGGATCTGTTCGACAAACTCCCCACTCCCCAAGATGCGCTCATCTGACAACTCTTTTTCCCCTTTACTCCGCAGAGCAAGAACCTGCGACCATCCCCCCTGACTCCGAATTAATCCTCCTCCCGTTAACTCAGGTCTGCGCCCCTCCGCCAGCCCATCCTGAACAAACCGGTGGTATGCCCGGATCCCCTTTCCCTTTGTCCCAGCAAATTGGCCCAAAATATAAGCCCGATCCATCCACGGATATTCGTCTTTCCCGATGATCGCCCGATGCCCAGTCCAAGGGTAAATATCCAACTCCCCCATGGTCTTTACCAGCTTACCCCGTATCGGATTTAAATGTATGTATCTCACAAGGGCCAAAAGGTAATTCTCTTCCTCACATAGGATTGATTTGTAACGGTTTTCAAATAGATGCCCCGTACGCCGATGCCGCCGATTGTAGTATTGGGCGTACCAGGTTAGGAGCTTTCGCATGAGGGCGGAAATTCCCTGTGGGCCGCTCCGCACCAATAGATGGACGTGCGTTTCCATGAGCACCCAGGCATAGAGGGAGGAATGCGTTTCCAGGATGTTTTCGCCCAGGCGGGTAAGAAAACGAGACCGATCCTCATTGTCGTCAAATATTTGTGACCGGGTTATTCCCCGCACCATGATGTGGTGAAGGGCGCCGGGAGTATCTAACCGGGCTTGTCGTGGCATGGGCTGATTTTATAAAAAAGAGGGTGATATTGTCAAGCGCAATGCACTGTAAGAATCAACGTCCCCCACTTCTTCGAGTTCCTTTCTATTCTCTCTATGGATCTGGCTGGCGGTTATGCCGTATTTTTCCAGCTTTTCGGAGATCTGGAGCATCTTCAAATAACTTCTTAACCGGGCCGTCTCTTTATATTCCTCGTAGGGAATAATGGCCGCCACAGGTTTTCCCCTTTTGGTTATGATTACCTCTTCATCTTTTTCGGATATCCTTTTCACAATTCGGGTGAATTCTCTCTTGCCCTCACCGATGGCTATTTTTTGCTTATCCATATGACCATCTCCTTTAGTCATACACTATCTTTCAAGAAGGATATTTGTCAATTTCTTTGGAGAGAAAAATGGGGAGACTTTCTGACGGGTAGAAGCCCAGATTTAATCAGCCACACAATTGAAAACAATATTCCGCCTGAGTCGGATCATTCCTTCCCGACTTTTTGCCGATTAATGATTTCTTTAACCTCATTAAAACCTCTGGTATAATTCCTTTTTAAAAATAGCCCAACCTTGCAAGAGAACGAAATGGTAAAGGGAAAAAAGAACCACCCTCTCTTTATTGGTCCTTTTCAACCCGAGCTGGAAGAAGAGTTCTTGAACTTCATCCAGGGGAAAAAAGCCGCAGATCCTCTTGCCCCGGTAGTAGTACTGGTTGGGTCAAACCTGCTGGGGCTTTACCTGCGAAGGCTTTTGGTCTTAAGGGGCTTTGATCATCTTAACATCCGTTTCCTTACGTTTATCGACCTGGCTAAAGCCTTAGCCGAAGAGCCTCTCCATAGAGAAAGGCTCCGCTCCCTGCCGCGTTATGGCGAGCTTGTCTGCCTGGCCTTTGTGACAGAGGGGGTGGAAGTCGGCAGTTACTTTCAACCAATAGCCGGGAGGAGGGGTTTTCAGAGAGGCTTAGCCGCCACCTTCCAGGACCTCCGCGACGGAGGGATTGAAGAACTTCCGGTCCAGGACGGGGAAAAGCTTATAGAACTAAACCATCTGTTTCAATCATACCGTTTAGCGATCGGCAGGGATTTTTACGCCGAATCCGACCTGCTCTTTCGGGCCGGCAAAGAAACGAAAATTTTTCCGGAAGTTTTCGGCTGCGAGGACTTGATCATCTATGGGTTCTATGATTTTACGGAAAACCAGAGGCAGATGATAAAAGCCTGCGCCGAAAAACTTGACGTGGTCGCTTTCATGCCCTGGCGGGAGTCGGCCGGGTTTGGGTATGCTTCTTCCACCCTGCAATGGTACCGGGAATTAGGATTTGACGTTAGAGCAGCATGTAGGCCCGCGGCGGTGGAAACCAGGTCTCTAAAGCTTCTGCAGCGGGAGATCTTCCGGGAAAAATGGGGAGGGTCCAAAGCGTCGGAGGACGGGACAGTGCGGTTTATTGCCGCTCCCAGCGAGGATCAAGAGGCGCGGGAAATCGCCCGGGAGATTTTAAGGCTGGCCCAAGAAGAAGGGTTTCATTTCCATGAAATGGCCATCGTGCTGCGCAATGCCGACTTATACGGCCATCTGATCCTGGAGACTTTCCAGAACCTTAGAATCCCGGTCTATTTCCAGGGAGGGATTCCGCTCTCGCGCACCCAGGAAGGGAAGAGCGCCCTCCTTTTAATCGACCTGATCGGCAGCAGCCTGAAAAGATCCCAGGTCATGGAATTTTTAACCTTCGCCCCCGTGGCCTGGCCGCGTTTTTTTAAGGAAGAGACCTCTCCTTCCCAGTGGGACCTATTATCCCGGCAAGCGGGAATTGTGGAAGGGAGGAATCAATGGGAGGAGAAACTATCTTCTCTGATTTCGCGGTGGAAGGGCGCCGAACAGGAAGAAGACCGCGAAGGAACAAGCTTATTCTGGCAAACAGCCGAAGATTTTAGGGGGTTTCTTCAGGGATTCTTGGCCGCTCTCGATCGCTTCCCCGTTAAAGGAACCTGGAAGGAAATCTCTGAAAGCTTCATCGGCCTGCTTAAAACATATTTTGCCGAAGGAGAAATTCAGGTGGCCCTTTGCCAGGCCCTAAAAGAATTAGAGCCCCTCGATGCTCTCACCCAGGGGGGAGATTTGGGGAAGTTCAAGGAAATTTTTTCCGAAACTCTTAAAGACAAAAAACTTAAGCAAGGGTCTTTCCAATCGGGCGGCGTCTGTGTCGCCGACTTGATGCCTGCCCGCGGCTTGTCTTTCCGGGTGGTCTTCATCCCCGGCCTGGTGGAGCGGGCCTTTCCCGCGCCTGCGCGGCAGGACCCTTTGCTTCTTGATCACGAACGCATAAAGATTAATGATGCTCTCGGGGGAAAAAAGATCATTCCCCTGAAGAGGGCGCGCTTTCCCGAAGAAAAACTCCTCTTCAGCCTGGCTGTGGGATCGGCCCGGGAGAAGTTAATTTTGTCATACCCGCGCCTGGACCCTTCATCGGGCCGAGAGCGCATTCCCTCCTTTTTCCTCCTGCGCGCGGGAGAAGCCCTTACGGGGGAGGCCATGAATTACAGCCGGCTGGAGACTCTTCCCGGGTTTCGGCGGGTAGCCCTTTCCAGGCTCGCTCCGGATGACATCGAGCAAGCGATCGATGAAGAAGAATTTGATCTGGGCCAGATTGAAAGCGCCTTGAAGAAGAATGACCGAAGGGAGGTGGCCTACTTAAAAAGCCTTTTCCCGGTTCTGCAGCGGGCCGAAAACCTGGCCCGGCTCCGCTTCGGCTTTCGAACCTTTACCGAATATGACGGTTGTCTCAAATATCCCCCGGCCCTTCAACTCCTTCGCGAACGGTTTGCCCTCTCCGGACAGGTTCTCTCTCCCACCCGGCTGGAAACTTACGCTTCCTGCCCTTTTAAATATTTTCTTTCCGCCATTCTGGGTTTGAGGAGCCTTCCTTCCTCCGAGGAAATCCTGCGCATCCAGCCCCTAGAACGAGGCATGGTCGTTCATGACCTTCTCTGCCGCTTTTACCGGGAGGCCGCAAAACAAATCCCCGGGCCGTTTCAGCTCGATCAAATCGACCAGTACTGGAATATTCTAATGGATGTCGCCGGCCGAGTCTTTTCTGAAGCTGAAGCCCAAGGATTCACCGGAGCTCCTCTGCTCTGGGAAATTGACCGGCAGGAAATTCTCGAAGATCTCCAGAGCTTTTTCAAGAAGGCGGGCCAGGAATCCCCTGAATGGATTCCCGCCCATTTTGAAATCCGCTTCGGACATCAAAGCCCCCGCTCTATGGCCGGGCGAAGCGCCGAAGCAATTTCTTTGGACCTTGAGGGGCGATCCACGGTTTACTTCCGGGGAAGGATCGACCGGGTCGATTTCTCCCTTGATGGAAGCCGCCTGCGGGTCATCGATTATAAAACGGGCATCGTGGAAGGGAAGCCCGATGGTTTCGGCGGAGGAACTACCTTGCAGCTTCCCCTTTACCTTCTGGCTTCTTGCCGGATATGGAAACAGGCTGATATCGAAAAGAGCTTAGCCGAATATGACAGCGTGAGCCGCAAGGGAAAGTTTAAACGCCTCTTGTTCCTTGGGGCAAACTGGGCGGAGAAAGAGAAGACCCTAATAAAAATCATCGAAATTATTTCCCAGGGAATCCTAAAAGGGACCTTCTTCCCCTTCCGGGAAGGAGAGCGAAGCTGTGATTACTGCGACTTCCGGATTCTCTGCGAGCAGGGTACGAACGCCCTTTTCCAGAGAAAAAGAAACGATCCTCGAGCTGCGGATTTCTTGGAAATGAGGAATATTCCCTGAGACCGTTCGCATGAAAAAGAAAAAAGCTATAGCCACAGATTTCGCCGACCGGGCTGACCGGGATGCGGCCCGGGGTGATTTAACTCGATCCTTGACTGTGGAAGCAGGAGCCGGCACAGGCAAAACAACTCTTCTCGTTGAGCGGATCATCTCCCTCCTGCGCAACCAAAAAGCCTCATTGGAGCAAATCGTAGCCATCACCTTTACCGAGAAAGCCGCCGGGGACCTGAAGATCAGGCTGCGGGAAGCGCTCGAGAAAGCGATTCTTCTGTCCCGGGAAGATGAAGGGGAAGCCTTGCAGCAGGCCGTAGGCGACCTGGAACGGGCTCCCCTCTCCACTATCCATTCCTTTTGCGCCAGCCTTCTCCGGGAGCGCCCGGTGGAGGCCAGGATCGACCCGAATTTCGAGCCCTTGGATGAAATGGGCCTGGAAATGCTCTTTCAGGAAGTTTGGGAACTTTGGCTGGGCCAGGAGCTTTGGAAAAAACCTGCCCCTTTGCGCCGGGCCCTCTCCCTGTCCATGAGTTTGGCTGACTTAGCCAGTATGGTGCGCCAGCTTTACGACAACCGCGACCTAATTCCCCAGGATCCCCTTCCCCGGCCCTTCTACTCCACCGAGGCGTTTGTGCAAAATTTCCAGAACGGAATAAAGGAAGCTCTTACGCTGGCCCGAGATTGCCGGAAAGAAGAGGACAAGGGGTTTCAGAACATTCAGGCGCTTAAGGAAAAAGTTTCGGAGATAGAAGAACCTTCGCCGGAGCGGAGAGAAATCCTGATTCTTAACGAGCTCGCGATCAAAAGCGCAGGGAACAAACAGAACTGGAAGCCGCCTGCAAGCTGTGAGGCCCAAAAGCAGATCTTCGATGATCTGGCCGAGGAACTCAAGGAATTAAAAAGATCCATCCGCGCCGAAATCATGGCCGACCTGGTGGAATGGCTTAGAGGATTTCTCAAAGCCATAGAGGAAGAAAAAGCGCGGCGCGGCGCGCTCGATTTTCAGGATTTACTCCTTCTGGCCAGAAATTTGCTGCGGGATGATAAGGAAGTCCGCAGATATTTTCAGGAAAAATTTCTCTACATTCTAATTGACGAATTTCAGGACACAGATCCTCTCCAGGTGGAGGTCGTCTTCTTCCTGGCCGAAGACGGCGCCCAGGCCGGAGCCTGGGAGGAGGTGGAAGTTTCACCGGGAAAACTCTTTCTGGTCGGCGATCCCAAGCAATCCATCTACCGCTTTCGCCGGGCGGACATCGAAACCTATGAAAAGGCCAGGGAGCAACTGACCAAAAAGGGCGGAAGCCTTACGATCAGGCAAAACTTTCGTACGGTTCCTTCCATCGTCTCCTGGGTTAACCGGGTCTTTGAGCCTCTGATCCAGCCCTCGGACCAGGGTTATTTTCAGCCGGCTTACATCCCTCTAATTGCCCATGAAGAGCGGAAAGAGAGCATCAAGAACCAGCCCGGGGTGATTCTGCTTGTTCCCCCGCCGGACTTTGATCCGGAAGAAGCTTTAGCTCCCTTCGTGCGGCAAAAGGAGGCCCGCTCCATTGCCGCCCTGATTGAGGAAATGGTGGGAGGGAAAAATAAAAATCAATGGCTGATCTACGATAAAAAAGAAAAAGACAGCCGCCCGGCTTGTTTCCGGGACATAGCCGTACTCTTCCCCGCTCTTTCAGGCGTCGAGATTTATGAAGAAACCCTGAAAGATAGGGGAATTCTTTTTCGCCTCGAGGGGGGTAAGGAATTTTATCTGCGCCAGGAGGTGCGCAGCCTTCTTTGCTGCCTGCGGGTTCTGGATGACCCGGCCGATGAGATTTCCCTGGTCGCCGCTCTGCGTTCCCCCTTCTTTGGATTTTCCGATGAAGAGATATTTCTTTTTGTCTCCTCCGGCAACCGCCTGCATTACCTTCAGGGGCTAAAGGAAAAAGAAAGCGCTTTTTCCGAGGCCTTTTCTTTGCTGCGTAAGCTCCATGAAAAAAGAAATGCAGTTCCCATTTCCAGCACGGTTTCTGACCTTCTTTGCAAAACCAAAGCCCTGGAATTTTCCCTTACCCGCCATGGAGGAGAGCAGATGGCTGCCAACCTGCGGAAAATTATCGATCAGGCCAGGGCTTTTGAAAAGGAAAGATCAGCCACTTTCCGGCGTTTCGTGGAGTGGCTGGGGAGCCGCGAAGAAGAAGGCCTGCGCGAAGGCGAGTCTCCCTGGTCGGAAGAAGGGGAAGAAAGCGTAAAGTTGCTGACAGTCCACAAAGCCAAAGGACTGGAGTTTCCAGTCGTCATCCTGGCCAATTTGGCCGCCGAGCGCAACCGCAAACAGCAGTTCATTCCGCAGCGGCTCCAGGGAAGATTTGAACTGGCCATCGGCGATTTTAAAACCGGAGGATACGATTCCGCCTGGGAACAAGAAAAGGCCAAAATGGAGGCTGAGGATCGAAGGCTCTTCTACGTCGCGGCCACGCGGGCGCGCGATTATCTGGCAATTCCTCTCTTCTGGGGAAAAAGGAAAGGGTTTTTCAAGATGCTCGAAGGGCATTTTCCGGATGGGGTAAAAATGAAACCCGGTTTGCAGGTGAATGGCCAGCTCGTCCTGGGCGGGGAATTTTTTGATCGTGATCCCGGAGAAAAACCGCCCCTTCGCCTGGAGCTGGCCGAAGCGCCGGAAGACAATGCCGCTCCCCTGCAGAGGCGTCTTCAATGGCAAAAAACATTGGCCGGGGTCAAAGAGAAAGCTTCCCGCGGGCTTCCTCTTGCTACCCCTTCTTATTTGGCAGACCGGGCCGATTTCTCTCGTTATTCTTTGGACGAGATCCCCGGGGCTTCTTCCGAACCTGGCGGAGGGGCAGCTTTCGGCTCGGCCTTCCATGAGGTTATGGAGCGGGTTGACTTGATCGCGGGAAGAAATCTAAAAGCTCTTGCAAAGATTAAGGCCGTCGAGCAATCCATTCCGGCGATGGCCGATAAGCTCGCGGACCTCTGCCGCAAAACCATAAGCCACCCCCTCCTGGAGCGGGTGCGCCAGGTTAAACGTCTCTTCCGGGAAGCGCCCTTTTCCGTCTCCCTTGCCGAAAAAATCATGGAAGGAAAGATCGACCTGCTTTTCGAAGAAGATGAAGGGTGGGTGATTGTCGATTATAAGACAGATGAAGTCTCCGGAGTTGCTCTCGATGAGCGGTTGGAGGCGTATCGAGAACAGGGAATCTGGTATGCCCGGGCCGTGGAGAAAATAATCCGCGGGGCCGTTAAAGAAGTCGTTTTCTTCTTTGTCCGCACCGGAGAAACTCGAACCTTGACCGATTTTAAATAACGCCATTTCTCCTTCCCTTCTTCATCGGCCGACATCTTCCTTTCCTTTTTCCTATGTTTTTGCTAAATTAGGGAGAATTTTAAATTACTAATTTCCTTCAGAGCTTAAAATCAATGGAAACCTGGATTATCATCTGTCTTATCGTTCTCTTTCTTCTACTCATTTTCTTCTTCTGGTATAACGCCCGTCAGTGGCGGGTAATCCGGGCCGGCCAAGATAAGGACCCCGCTTTTTTGCTCCTGCAGCAGCAGATGGACAGCCTGCGCGACCAGGTGGGCCGGAGTTTGGACGGGAATGTTCAGCTGGTCCATCAACAGCTGACTTCCCTGGCCAGCCAGGTTACCAGTCAATTGAATTCCATCGCTTCCCAGGTTAGTGAGCAGGTGGGAACGGGAATGGGCCTGGTGCAGAAGGCCAGCCAGCATTTTAGCGAGCGGGTGCAGGAGGTTCAGGCTCGCCTGGCTCAACTGGATGAAGCCAACAAACGCATTTTAGATGTGGGACGTTCCATTGCCAGTCTGCAGGAGATCCTGCGGGCGCCCAAGATCCGAGGGGGGCTGGGCGAGTTCCTCCTGGGCGACCTTTTGGCCCAGATCATGCCCGCCGAATATTTCATCCTGCAACATTCTTTTAAGAGCGGAGAACGCGTGGATGCGGTGATCCGTGTAAGTCAGGGGCTTGTCCCTGTCGACGCCAAGTTTCCCCTGGAAAATTTTCAGAAGGCCCTTTTGGCTGAGGACGATGGGGCGAAGAAGAGTTTTCTCAAGCTCTTTGCCGCTGACGTGAAAAAACATGTGGAGGCGATCGCCACTAAATACATTCTCCCCAACGAAGGAACCTGTGACTTCGCCCTTATGTATATTCCCGCCGAGAATGTTTACTATGAGGCTTTTATCAAGGATGAAGCCCTGGGCGAAGGGAAGAGCTTGCGGGAATATGCTTTTACCAAACATGTCGTCCCGGTTTCTCCCAATAGTTTTTATGCCTACCTGCACACGATTCTCCTGGGGCTGAGGGGGATGAAAGTGGAAGAGAGCGCCCGGGAGATCATCAAACAATTAGCGGGGCTGCGTACCCCCTTAGCCAGATTCCAGGAAGAGTTCAGGAAGCTGGGAAGACACGTAGAGCAGGCCAAAGGAAGTTTTGACTCGGCGCAGCGCCAGATGGAGAAGTTCAGCGATAAACTGATTGCCGTGGAAACCCCCTCGCTTTCAGAAACCCCTGACGAATTTTCTAAACAACTTCCCAATCAACATTAGCAGGCTGCTAAAAATCAAAGGAGGAAGCCATGGAAAAAACAATTGAAATTTATTACCAGAGCTTGTATGAAGTGGCCGCCACTTTGAATTCAACCCGTGCTTCTGGCGAAATACTTCAATCAATTGTGGAGAACGTGGCTAAGGCGGTGGGAGCTAAAGGATGTTCCCTGATGCTTCTATCGCCAGACAAAAAGCTGCTCATACATACCGCTGCCCATGGGCTCAGCGATTGGTACATAAGAAAAGGTCCTGTATCAGCGGATAAAAGCCTTTCAGAAGCTTTAGAAGGGAAGGTGGTAGCTGTTCTCCATGCCCCCGACGATGATCGAATTCAGTACCGGGAGCAAGCCAAAAAAGAAGGGATCGCCTCTATCCTTTCCGTGCCAATGATGCTCAGGGAGGAGATCATAGGGGTGGTAAGGGTTTACACTTCGGAGCCATGCCAATTTAGTCTGGATGATATCTATTTTGCGGGGGCGGTCGCCAATTTGGGCGCTATTGCCTTGGAGAATGCCAAGCTTTACGAGACACTAAAAAAAGACTACGAATCGTTCAGGAGGGACATGTTGGAACATCACCCCCTGCGCGATTGGTAATGCTTTCAGCATAGAGGCGACGAATCAAACTTTGGAAGCTGAAATGATTGGGGACGTGACTGGGTACATCCCTTTACTTTTGCAGTTCAAAAGTGTGGATTTGACAAGCAAGTCTCACTTTTAAGTATCCGAAAACAACAACAATATTGTGTCTTGCTTACGATCCTGGGTTTGGGAATTGACACCAAGGGAAGAGTAATCCCTCAGTTATGATTTATATTATGAGGCTCTGGCAAAAGTCCTAAACGCCGTCATTCCCGCCCCCGCTTTGGCGAGGATAAACTTCAGCGGGAAGCCAGGGCAGCATGAGGAATCTGGATTCCGGGTCGCGCTGCGCCCTGTACACCATGCGGTGCAGGGCTTCGCTTGCCAGGAATGACGATTGAGCGAAAGATTTTGAGATTTGCAGGAACCTCTGATCATTGTTTCTTAAAGACCGAATCCATTTCAATCCGATTTTAGGCCTTAAAACTCTGGCCTGGGTCTTAAAATCTCCCATAACTGAGTGATTACGTGGGGCAAGCCATAAAAAAACTTGACAATTTTAGATATTTTCGTAAAAAGGGACTCATGTACGGTAGAATACCGGACATAGGCCCTTATTAAATAGGGGGGAAATCATGATCGAAGATTTTAAAAAATTCGTTTTGCGGGGAAATGCCGTGGATATGGCAGTGGGCATCATCATCGGAGTTGCCTTTGGCACCATCGTTAATTCCCTGGTTGCAGACATCCTCATGCCCCCCATTGGCCTAGTGCTGGGCAATGTTGATTTTTCCAATCTCTTCATTGTTTTGAAAGATGGAAAGGTGGCCCCTCCTTATGCCTCGTTGGCCAGCGCCAAGGCGGTTGGAGCAGTGACGGTCAACGTAGGGTTATTTGTGAATGCCATTATCAGTTTTCTCATCGTTGCTTTTGCCATGTTTATACTCATCCGCAGTATCAATAAATTGACCAGCCAGAGGGAAGCTCTTCCTGTCCAGCCAACAACGAAAGATTGTCCCCATTGTTTATTAACCATTCCCGTTAAGGCTACCCGCTGCGGGCATTGCACGTCCGAGTTGAAGGCGGCATAGAAAAAGAAAAGGATGGCTGGTCTTACTTTGTCAGGGCTTATTGATTTAAAGGAATAATTTTTGAGAATACGCATTCCCGGAAATATAATTGTTAACAATATTGCCAACTAAAAAGAAAGGAGAAAAGAAAATGCGGTACATTGGTGCTACCCTGGTAGTCTTCTTGGCATTGATTTTTGGCTGCGCCCCCACGATTATCGAGGGCAGAAAGATTGATTCAGCGAAAGTAAAACAATTGATGCCCGGCGTATCAAAAACGGAAAGGGTCGAAGAATTCTTTGGCAAACCCGATAAGATCGAAAAGCTATCCACCGGGGAAGAGAACTATATTTATCGTTATGAAATTAAAAACCCCCGTTGGTGGACGATGAACCAGGTGGATAAACAACTGTTAGAAGTTACCCTCAAAGATGGGGTGGTGCAAACCTACAAGCTTCGAACGGAAGGGAAAGAAGCTGTCCTCAAAGAATAATCACAAACTAAAAATAATCAATTCAAGAAAGGAGAAAGAAATGAGATGCACAAGGTTGATGGTCATTCTTCTTTTGGTTTTCTCTGTAGGTTGCGGCCCGACGATAATGGAAGGGAAAAGGATAGACGCTTCTAAGCGGGACGAAATCATCAAAGGTCAGACGACTGCGGCACAAGTGGTGGAAATTTTTGGAAAACCAGATAAGATTGAGAAACTATCCGCCGGGGAAGAGAAATATATTTATCAGTATTATAGAGAACAATTTACTCGTTGGTGGACACTCCCCGCGGTTGAAAGACAAAAAATGGATGTTTTAATTAAAAACGGCGTGGTCCGTGATTATGTGTATAGCGTTGAAGAAAGGGGACGTATCACCGAAGAAGATAGAAAATAATTATTATAAAAGTCGACAAAAGATATGCAGACACGGAAATGGCCTTGACGGTTTCGCAAATTGAGAAAAATATTAAAAAAGAGGTGTTTGCCGGGGATTTCAGGGCAACCTAAAGTATCTGGCTTTTGATGCTCTTGCAAATGTCATATTTTCGGTCATTCCGGCGAAAGCCGGAATCCAGAAGTATTTGATAATCCTGGATTCCGGATCGCGCTGCGCTTGCCCGGAATGACGATTGAGCGCCAGATTTTGAGTTTTGCAAGAGGCTCTTTTAATAAATGATTTCCGAGAATACGCATTCTCGGAAATCATTTAAAATTTATAAAATAAATCAATCACTCCTTTCTCCATTCAACCAATCTTTGATGATCTCGTAAAAAGTCGTCACTCCGGTGGAAACCGGAGTCCATAAAATTTATAACTAATTGGAAGGACTGGATTCCGGCTTTCGCCGGAATGACAGAAAAACGTCTTTTCAGACTTTTTACGAATCCATCAATCTTTAAAAGGTCTCGCTATTTCATCTTCTCTGTATCGGCAATATCACGGGCGGATAGGATCAAAGCTTGGTTCCCTTATTTGATGAACTGCAAGAAACTTATGGGCAGTTCACAGGAATAGGTCATACCTTTCTTCCGTGAGGGTTCGGCCCCAAATTTGATGGGTGTTCTGTTCGGTTTTTTGAAATCCGACCGAGCAGTAAAGGTGAGCTGCGGCCTCGAGGTCGCTGAATGTCCACAAAAAAACGGACTTGAAATTCCGTTCGCGGCAAAACTGCTGGGCATGATTCAGGAGTCTCCGCCCAAGGCCACGGCCACGGTTGGCCGGGCGCACCAAAAACCAGCGTAGCTGGGCCTCTGAGCTTGTCTGCCCCATGATACCAATTGAACCAACCATTGTCCTTTCCATCTCAGCAATCCACAGGCCATCTTTCCTCGCGTCAAAGGACTGAACAAACTGGGCCAATCCGGCGGCAACGTACCCTTCCAGGGTGTGGTCCAATCCGTATTCTTTAGCGTATAAAATACCGTGGAGGTATATGATGGAGCCAATGTCTCCGGGTTGAAGATGGGAGCGGATGTGTATTTGTTGCTGATTTATTTGGGAGGTTTCCATGATGTGCACCGGGAGCTTTTGGTGGCAATTATTCATTAATTCAGCTATTTTTGTCAAGAAAAGGAACTACGCTTTTTCCGCGACCTTGCGCGGAAAAAGTGGCCCGCCTCAGGCGGGCAGCGAAAAGTCCTGAAATCCCCCCTAACCCCCCTTTTTTAAAGGGGGGATGGGGGGATTTTCTGGTGCCGAGAGGTTTCCTTCTTACAAACATGTTTGTATTAATGAGGCGCTAAGCGCCTAAAGTTGAAAAAGGAAATTCCTATACGATTAAATTATGATAAACTGGCCTATAACTGAGGGATTACAGCAAAGAGGAATCGGCTTGAAGGTGCTGGATCAAATTCCCTGAACGTGAAAGGAAAGGATTTCCCCATGGATGACAGTCGGATCAAGGTGTTGGCCGAGATGCTATTGAAAGCAGAGCAAACCCGGAATCCCATCGCTCCATTGACGGAGACGGATGCTGGAATCACAGTGGATGAAGCCTACCGAATTCAGCTCCAGGTGATAGAGATGAAAAAAACCTCCGGACAGGTGGTGGTGGGGAAAAAGATCGGTCTTACCAGCCTGGCCATGCAGGCCATGCTCGGAGTGAAGGAACCGGATTATGGCCATGTTCTGAATGGCATGGTGGTCATGGAAGGGGAAAAGATTCCGACCGAAGAGCTCATCGCCCCGCGCATCGAAGGAGAGATCGCCTTTGTGCTCAAGGAAGATCTGAAAGGCCCGGGAGTGACCTTGACTGATGTCCTCCGGTCGAGCGAAGGGGGGACCCCAGCCCTGGAAATCATCGACAGCCGGATAAAAGATTGGAAGATTAAGCTTCCCGACACGGTAGCAGACAATGCCTCCAGCGCCAGGATCGTTCTGGGAGGGGTTCTGACTCCGCCTTATTCCCTGGATCTTCGGACGGTGGGAATGGTCCTGGAGAAAAACGGAGAGGTTCAAGCAACTGCGGCAGGAGCGGCGGTACTGGGTCATCCCGCCCAGGCCGTGGCGTGGCTGGCAAATAAACTTTCTGCCTATGGAATTATCCTGCGCAAGGGAGAGGTGATCCTTTCCGGGGCTCTGACGGCGGCAATACCAGTTGCCGCAGGAGATTTTTTTCGGGCAGATTTCGGTCCCCTGGGAAATGTAAAAATAAAATTCACTTGATTGAGCCTCTTGCAAAAGTATTTTTTTGTGGTTCGACAAGCTCACCACGAACGGAAAAACTAAATAATTTCAACCTAAGCCCGTTCACCCTGAGCCTGTCGAAGGGTAATCTACGGACTTTTGCAAGAAGCTCGATTGTATAAAAAATTCCTTTTTTCAACCTATTCCAAGGAATTGATCAGGAAATAATAGAGCTTTTTAAGAATGATGTTCTCGTAAAAAGTCCTATTCCTGTCATTGCGAGGAGTTCCGCATTGGCGGGACGACGAAGCAATCTTGTCTTTTCGGGCACTTATAAAAACGAGATTGCTTTGCTTTCACTCGCAATGACCCTTTCGCGACTTTTTACGAGTTCATCAAGAATGGAGGCTTCAGATTATCTTGCCTATGGAAAATCATTCCATATCGCTTGATGACTACAATAATAAAATGAAAAGGAGATAAGAATATGGCGAAAACACTCTGGAAGACTGATAAATGGTTTACAAGCCCGTGGAATTTTGATTTGGAGGTGACCTCAACCCTGAAATTTCCTCCAGCCAAGCAAATTAATATCCATGACATCACGCTTAGGGATGGCGAGCAACAGGCCGGAATTGCCTATACCTTTGAGGATAAGATCCGGATCGCTAAGGCCCTGGCCGAGGCCGGTGTGCACCGGATCGAGACCGGAATGCCGGCTGTTTCAAAAGTGGACGAAGCAGCCATCAAGGAAATCGTTCAGTTGAACTTGGGGCCTGATATCTTCGCCTTTTCCCGTTGCATGGCAGTGGACGTGAAGCTGGCTAAGGAGTGCGGGGTCAAGGGCATTGTAGTAGAAATTCCTTCGAGCGAGCACATTATCAAACATGCCTATGGATGGGAGCTCAAGAAAGCCATCGACCTTTCGATTGAGGCCACGTTGATGGCCAAGGAATATGGGCTGTACACGGTCTTTTTCCCCATCGATGCCTCCCGGGCGGAAATGGGATGGTTCTTGGATCTAATCGAGAAGATCGCCACCGAGGGGCACATGGACGCCCTGGCCGTGGTCGATACCTTCGGGGGGATTTCTCCCCATGCCGTTCCCTACCTCATCAAGAGGATTCAGGAGCGAATCAAGAAACCGCTCGAGCCTCATTTCCACGATGACTTTGGGATGGGCGTTGCCAATACTCTCATGGCCCTGGCTTCCGGAGCTTCGGTGGCCCACACCACCGTTAGCGGGATCGGAGAACGGGCCGGAAATTGCGCGATGGAAGAGCTCGTCCTGGCGCTTCTGACGATGTACGGGATCGACATAGGAATCAAGACCGAAAAGTTCTACGAATTGTCCAAACTGGTCCGGGAGCTATCTAAAACAACGATTCCCAGCAACCGGGCCATCGTAGGGGAGACCTTACTCCAGGTGGAGTCGGGAATCGTCACCTCCTGGGTCAGACGCTGCCGAGATGAAAATCCTTTAGAGCTGGGCCCCTTCGTTCCTGCGCTCGTGGGCCAGCCAGCGATCGCCATTGTCATGGGCAAGAGCAGCGGAGTCGATTCGGTCGTCGAGTGGCTGGAAAAGACCGGGTTGGATGCGTCTCAGGAGCAAAGGGAGGCGATCGTTCAAAAAGTAAAGGAGGCTTCGATCCTGAAGAAAGGGCTCTTGGACGAGAAAGAGTTCAAGAAGATTGTCCAGGAGATCGTTCACGGCTGATCATTTAGCGAAGCGGACCTGTGGGAAACCGGGATGCAGGCATTGAAGATGGCCCTGCCGGGCTTTCTCATCCCTTATGTCGTGGTGTACAACCCTGCCCTTCTGCTGCAAGGCTCGCTCTGGGAGATCGCCTGGGTGAGTTTTACAACGCTGGTGGGGGTAATCGCGCTGGCCGGGGCGGTGATCGGATTTTTTTCCGCCAGGCCGGATATTGGGAACGGGGGATCCTCTTGGCAGGAGCCCTTCTCTTGATCGTCCCGGAGGTCACCACGGATTTGGTGGGGATGGGCCTCGTGGTGGGAGTTATCGCGATCCAAATCCGCCATCCTTCCACCTGGAGACTGTCTCGTAATCCCGGCGGAAAGGCATGAATCCCGCCCTTGGCGGTACATTAAAAAACCGAGCTGTGGATTGAGGGGATCTCCCTGCAAAAAGCCCGGCTGGAAGACATTGCCGTGGAGGTGGCCGCAGCCCTCGGAGTGGAATCCGCATGGAAAAAAGCAAGCGGGGCCATGGTAAAAAAGGGGGAAGAGGTTGCCCGGTTTTGCGGGACGCCGGAGCAGATTGTTAAATTGGAAAACCTGGTGATCGGCCTCATCAGTAAGCCCTCGGGGATCGCTTCGGCCGCCCACCGGGCGAAGAAGGCCGCCGGCGGCAGAGTTCGCCTGGTCTGCGGCGGTTGGAAGAAACATCCTTTCCCCATAAAGGAGATCGTCCTGGAAGCAGTAACCTCGGCCAACCTGGCCTCGGGATACGCCGATAATTTACTCCTGCGCGCCGCGGATGTGACCATAAAAGAGAGAAGGCCTCTCCTCCTTGTGACCAGGGAGACCCCCCTTAGCCCGGTCCATCTGGAAAACATGTTGAAGCTGTCCCGTTGGGGAGTGCGCATCATGCCAGCCTGCCCGGGGTTTTACCATCTTCCCCAGACCCTAAATGAGGTCGTGGACCAGTTCGTCTTCCGAATGATGGATGCACTGGGCTTTGCAAGTCCAATCAAGCGTTGGGGGGACTTTCCTTCACAGTAGATGCCCCAAAGGATCGATGACGAGCTTTCTGGGGTTGGCAATTTTCTTTTATTTTGGCCCGGGTGGAAGGACAGAGGGCGCGGCTGAAATATAGCGATACTTTTTGGCTGCACCAATAGTTGCAGGGCGAAGTTGAATGTGTTAATGTTGCGGACATGGAATATATAAGCACGCGCGGTTCTGGGCCACCGGTATCATCCAAGAAGGCCATTATCAAAGGCATTGCGGAAGATGGAGGCCTTTATGTTCCTTCAGACTTTCCCTTCCTTGGCCCGGACCCCTTCTTTGAATGTGGCCAAAGTTCTTATGCGGACAAAGCCGCAAAGATCCTCCGGGCGTTTCTCACTGATTACTTAGAAAAGGAACTCATTTCCGCCTGCCAGGCAGCCTATGCTGAAAATTTTGATTCCCCCTTAACTGTGCCGGTCCGGTTTCTTAAGGATGGAACGGCAGTCCTGGAGCTCTGGCATGGGCCGACTCTGGCCTTTAAAGATATAGCCCTGCAACTCATGCCGCACTTGCTCTCTGTCGCCCTGCAAAGCGAGAGGGAAAAGTATGAAGTGGTGATTCTGGTGGCTACTTCAGGGGACACTGGCAAGGCTGCCCTGGAGGGATTTGCCGATGTCCAGGGCGTACGCATTTTCGTTTTTTATCCCCATGAAGGGGTGAGCGAGATCCAGCGATTACAGATGGCCACCCAGTTGGGGAGGAACGCGGGGGTCTGTGCGGTTCAAGGGAATTTTGACGATGCCCAAAACGGGGTCAAGCAGATATTTTCCGATCCGACCATAAATAAAAAATTGGCTGGTTTTAACTTCCAGCTCTCTTCGGCCAATTCCATCAACTGGGGCCGGCTGGCTCCTCAGATCGCTTATTATTTTACAGGTTATGATGAAATGGTTGCGGCCGGGAAGATTAAGCGCGGCCAGCCGATTTTGATCTGTGTGCCTACGGGCAATTTTGGCAACATCCTGGCGGCTTATTACGCGATCAAATGCGGATTGCCCGTGAGCCGATTGCTCTGCGCTTCCAACCGCAACAAAGTACTTACCGATTTTATACGAACCGGCATCTATGACCGAAGGCGCGAGTTTTACAAGACCGAATCGCCTTCCATGGATATCCTGATTTCCTCGAACTTAGAGCGTTTACTTTTCGAACTGGCCGGGCGCCAATCTGCGGTGGTCTGCGAATGGATGGGAAAAGTAACCAGCCAGGGCTGGTACAGCATCACTCCTGACGCTTTAAGTCCGCTTCAATCCTGTTTTTACGGTGGTTTTGCCGATCAATTAGAGACGCTGCAAGCCATCCGGGAGACATTCAGGAACCAGGGTTACCTGATCGATCCTCACACCGCTGTGGGTTACAGGGTTTTACAGAGGTATCGGGAAGAGACCAGAGACAGGGCCCCGGCCTTATTGACTTCTACGGCCAGTCCTTTCAAATTTAACAGGGCCGTGTTGGAAGCCCTGGGACGAAATACTTCGGGTGAGGATGAGTTCACCTTGCTTAAAGAATTGGCCATAATAAGCTCCCAGCCGGTTCCCTCAAAGCTCGCCGAATTGAAAACCCTGCCGGAGCTCCATAAAGGAATTTGCGCCAAGGATGAGATGGCCAAAGTTCTTTGCCAGTTTCTGGGGATGGAATAGGGGAGGAGGATGATGAAGATTTTCTACCCCTGGATTGCCCTTTAAAAATGAAAAGAAAACCAAAAGAGCCTTCTTTTTTCCCTGAAATTCCAGTCATTTTCTGTGAGCGACGAAAAAACCAACCCCAGGTTCCTCTTAAGGTATGTGAAAAACGTTGTCCCCATCGTAAGAGATGTCCGGCTTATTATCGTTACATTCAACCAGGATTGTTCGATCGTCACAAAAGGCCTCTCTTACCACGGAGGGCGCAGAGAGGCAAAAAAACTAAAAATCAAAATCCAAAATAAATCCTAAACCGGCGTAGCCGGAAGCAAAAAGGTGAACAAGAAAATTCGTAACACTTTAGCTCTTTGAAGAAAGGTGTGTCAGCAGGGCCAAGGGATTCCAGGGCCCGGGAGCCAGGCCGGCTTGCTTGGAATCATAAGGCGCTGATTTCTCCGTTGATGGGGCGGGGAAGATACTCCCCGCCTCCTCCGGAGGAAACGGGCTTTTATCCTCGAGGACAAGAGGAAACCCAACCGATGCTTCCGGCGCGTTCCGACCTGCCCCCCGGGCCCAAACAGAGGCGTTGCCGCCATTTTTTCAAAACTCTAAACTGATACAAAAATTCGAAATTCGAATATCGAACCGCCACGGCGGACTAAACAAATTCTAAATCCAAACGTTGATAATCTCGTAAAAAGTCGGCAGAATAGTCATTGCGAGCGAAAGCGAAGCAATCTCGTTTTTATAAGTCCTTGAAAATACGGGATTGCTTCGTCGTCCCGCATTGGCAGAACTCCTCGCAATGACGAAAACGGGACTTTTTACGACTCCATCAACGTTGATAATCTCGTAAAAAGTAGTAAAATGCTGTTTTCCGTCATTCCGGCGAAAGCCGGAATCCAGTCTTTTCAAATAGTTATCAATTCTCAGGACTCCGGTTTTCACCTGTCTGCCAGGCACAGGCAGGCCGGAGTGACGACTTTTTACGAAACATCAACGTTCAAATCTTTGAAAAAATACCGTGTTTAGAATTTCGGACTTTATGCTTCGGATTTCACAGCGAGTCTCATTTAGAAAATAATTGTTGACGTGTTGCGAAGAATTTGATTGGCAAGCGCCTAACGCCTTTAAAGATTGAGTTTTGATTTCCATTGCCGGAGGTAGAGGAAATGAAGGCGAATCCCCTTGATGGTTTCACTGTCCAGAAATCCGACCTGAGATTCATCGGCGAAGATCTGCAACGGCCGGAGTGCATCCTGGCCGAGAGAAATGGCACTCTTTGGGCAGCGGATGCCCGCGGCGGGGTGATGAAAATCCTTCCGGATGGCCGGCAAACTCTCATTGCCCAGAAAGCGGACAGCCGTTTTGGGAAGACAGTGGATATGGCCGAAAGGTTCACTCAGGGCACTCTACCCAATGGCCTGGCTTTTGCCCAAAATGGGGAGATCCTCATTGCTAATTTTGGCACGGATGCCCTGGAAATCATGACCCGTGATGGAGAGACGCGAACCATGTACGATACCATTGACGGAAAGCCAATTGGCAAGGTAAATTTTGTCCTGCGAGATTCCAGGAACCGCATATGGCTTACCATATCAACCCGAATTAAAAACTGGATGCAGGCTGTGCACCCGGACATTGCTGATGGTTATATCGCTCTGGTGGATGAACGGGGAATTCGCCTTGTGGCTGATGGATTCAAATTCACCAACGAAATCCGTTTCGATGCCCGCGAAGAGTTCCTCTACATCGTAGAAACCACCGGCAGGAGGATAAGCCGCATGCGCGTAAGCCCGGACGGTTCCCTCAAAGCCCGGGAAGTTTTTGGCCCTTCAGACCTTGGGCCTGGCGGGTTTCCGGACGGAATCGCCTTCGATGCTTACGGCAATCTATGGGGAACTTTGATCTTTGGAGAAAAGCTTTTCGCCATCACCCCTGATGGAGAGCTTAGGATTCTTTTTGACGATGGCGCCCCGGCGGCCATTCTCGAAGTAGAAAGGCATTTCTTCGCCGGAACCGTTGAACCAAAGCACATGGCCGCCTGCAAAAGCAGCGTTGCTCCCTGGATGGCCAGCCTCACTTTCGGAGGGCCGAATTTAAAGACCGTCTATATCGGCACTTTGATGGGCAATACGATTCCTTATTTCCAATCGCCCGTGGCTGGATTGCCGATGGTCCACTGGTAAAGGGAAGAAAATTAAGGAGCCCCACTGGTCATTGACACTTGGGTAGCTTCCTTGCTAAAAAAACTGCCAGTCCATCTGAGAAGCCAGAAATAACAGCGATCAAACCGAGAAGCTCAACATCAGCGGAAAAAAGACCAGAGCCATGCTGGTGGCGTTCAATTATTACGTTTGTATTAGTTCCGGTCGAGGGAATCTGCCGAGCAAGGGGAAGGATGGTCTATGAAGTGGACCTTGAGGATGAAATTTTTAATAGCCATCGGGCTGGTCACCTGTCTGTCCATGGGGGCAATCTTCTATTGGAACTCACATAAACAGGAAGAATATATTTTACAACAGGTGGAAAAACAGTCTCGGATTCTTTTTCAACAGATTCTCATGACCCGGCAATGGGTGGCCAAGCACGGGGGCGTATTCGTGGAAAAACTTCCCGGGATTGAAACCAACCCATTTTTAAAAGACCCGGAGATTCAAGATCGAAGCGGGAGAATCTACACCAAACGCAATCCGGCCCTGGTTACCAGGGAATTGTCCGATCTTGCCGAGAAAGGAAGACTTTATAAATTTCGAGTAACCAGTCTTCGGCTTCTTGATCCCAAAAATGCCCCTGATGAATTCGAGCGTTCGATGCTCCAGGCTTTTGAACGGGGAGATATCAGCGAAGCTAACTGGATTGAACCTACTTCCGAGAGAAGAAACTACCGCTATATTGCTCCCTTGTTTATCAACGAATCCTGCCTGGAATGCCACGGAGTTCAAGGATACAAAATAGGGGATATAAAAGGAGGAATCAGCATTATGATTCCTCTGGATGAAGCCGACCATGCTATCCGTTTGAATAACTGGACCCTTTTCTTCTCCGGGGTGGGCGTTATGGCCGCCGTTATTTTCACTCTCTACCTGCTAATAGACAAGTTGGTCATTAAACCTGTGCATCAGTTGAAGGAGGAGACGGTGCGCATTGGCGGGGGCTACAAACTACCCATCCTCAACGCGGAAAGCGGGGACGAAATTGATTCCTTGAAGAGGGCCTTTCGGGAAATGGACTTGTGCCTTAAGGAATCGAGAGATCACCTCGAAGAAAAAATCCGGGCGGCCACCAAAGATTTAGAAGGAGCCAACCTTAAGCTCCAGGAGCTCGATCGGATGAAATCCGATTTTGTCTCCAATATATCTCATGAGCTGCGCACCCCCCTGACGGCCATCAGGGGGGCAGTGGACTACCTGATGCGCCAGGGGAACTGGGGCGGTAATGATTTTCTGGAAATTATCAAGAAGAACGCCGAACGGCTGATCCGCATGGTCACTGACTTGCTTGATTTCTCCAGGATTGAAGCGGGCAAGATGGAGATGCAGGTTGGCCTTACCAATCTGTCTTTTTTAGTCGAAGAAGTGGTCGCCTTTGTCGGTAATATGGCCGCCGAGAAAAAAATCCAGATTGAAAAGAATATCCCGGATTCCCTCTGGGTGATGGCCGACGAAGACCGAATCAGACAGGTATTAATCAACCTTCTGTCCAACGCCATTAAATTCTCCCCGACCGGGAGCCGCGTGGATCTTTATGCCGGAGAGAGGGAGAAAGAAATTCGCGTTTATGTAAAAGACCATGGTGCGGGGGTTGCCCCGGAAAACCAAGAAAGGATTTTTATGAAATTCCAGCAGATCGGAAAACATCCGCGGGGCAAAGAGGCCGGCGTTGGCCTCGGTCTGGCTATCAGCAAAGGAATTATTGAAGCCCACGGGGGAAGAATTTGGTTAGAAAGCCAAGTTGGCCAAGGCAGCACATTTATTTTCTCTCTCCCCAAAGGAGATGATGACCATGGCCCGTGAAAAAATTCTGGTCGTCGATGACGACCCGGATATTCTGAAAGTCCTCAAGGAGAATCTACGCCTGGAAGATTATGAAGTCTTCACGGCCTCTACCGGCGAAGAGGCCTTATTGACTACCCATCGCCAAGCCCCCGATTTAATCGTTTTAGACCTGATGCTTCCGGATTTGGATGGCCTGCAAATCTGCCGAAGGCTGAGGAGAGAATCGACCATTCCTATTATTATGCTCACGGCCCGGGACCGGGTATCGGACCGGATTTTGGGTTTAGAAACCGGAGCCGATGATTACGTGGTCAAACCCTTTGATACGATGGAACTGATGGCCCGGGTCAAAGCCTGTTTACGAAGAAGTAAAGGCCTGGTAAGAGAACAAATCCAGGTCGATGAGCTGCGCGTTGATCTGCGGAAAAGGGAAGTGCGGCTGAAGAATAAGCTTATCCGTTTAACTTTTAAAGAGTTCGAGCTTCTAAGCACCCTGATCTCCCACCCTGGCGAAGCCTTGAGCCGGGATTTCATTCGCCTGCAGGCCTGGAAGGATGCCTCGCTTTACGATTGGAGCCGGACCATCGATATGCATATCCAGCGCCTGCGGCAAAAACTGGAAAAAGACCCGGAAAACCCCCGCTACATTCTGACAGTTCCCGGAGTAGGTTATAAATTCCGGAACCTTCCCTAAAATTTTACCTGACCGTTACATCTTTGACCGGGAATTTACTTAAGGATGTGTTAAACAGTAAGTGAAGAAATGTTTCGGGTTACGAGTTGCGGGATTAAGGTTGCAAGTTGCCCTTAGGAACCTTTTGTAAGAATTGATTCCGGGAGGTTTGATCATGATGAGAAAAACATGGTCGGTTTTGTTTTTGGCTTTCATCGTGGTATTCCTATCTTTCTCCATAGCCCAGGCCAAGAAAGAGAAGGCGGTCCCCAAGGCTAAAACCCCGGCCGTTAAAGGGATAGATGAAGCGACCTGCTTCGGGTGCCACCCGGAAGTGCAGGCGTTAAAAATAAAAGGAAAACATGCTAAGGGGATCAATTGCGCGCTCTGCCATTCCGAGGTAGCCGGCCATCTCGCCGACAGCGCCAAAAAACCCCTTACCCGGCTGGACGCGGAAGCCTGCGGAACCTGCCATAAAGATCAATGGCTAACCTTGATGGAGGTCACCCTAAAATCCAAGGCCAAATTGGAAAAGGCCACCACCACCAGCCGCTCTCCGACCTTTGATAAATTAATGATGCCCCATGGATTTACCAAGGAACACGCCGAACCGCGCTCCCACGCTTTCATGCTCATCGACCACATGATCGTGGATCGAGGGTACGGCGGACGATTCCAGCTAAAAGATTGGACCTACATCAATAAAACAGGAAAGCTTTGGGATATAATCGTGGACACGGGGAAAGAGCTTCCCCAGACTGCCAAAGCCGCCAACACTACCTGCTTCACCTGTAAAACCTCCGACTGGGTTCTGAAATTGCCCTATATGGGCGATCCCCATCCGGCCTCTCCGCTGAAGCGGGCCCCCAACCCTGCTGCCATTGAAATGGCCAAAAACCATCTGCAAAACCCCATGGGCTGCATCCACTGCCACGATCCCCATGCGGCCAAACCGCGGGTTATTCAACATGCCCTCATTGATGTAGTTGTGGATCGGGGAGAAGGAACCTATCCCTATGACCAGAAAAAGAGTAAAGAAATTACCATGGAAAAGATTACCTTCAAGAGAGGAGGGCAGGAGTTCCGGTCTATCGGAATTCTCAACAAACCGGACTCCAACATACTCTGCGCCCAATGCCATGTGGAATACAATTGCAACCCCGGAATTGACACCAAAACTGGCGGAGCTGTTGGTTTGGACGATCGGCGAACCAATTATTACCCCTGGGTAAACGTCTTCGATCTGCAGAAAAAATACGAATCTATTAACTTCAAAGATTTCCGACATGCCGTTACCGGGGCAGCCCTCACCAAGATTCAACACCCGGAGTTGGAAACCTTCTGGGGAAGCAAGCATGAAAGAGCCGGTGTGGAATGCAAGGACTGCCATATGCCCAAAATAAAGAAAAAGGGGAAAGAATTCACCTTCCATGGTATGCGCAGCGCCCGGTATATGCTGAAAGACACCTGCCAGCGGTGCCACCCCCAATGGACAACGGAGGAGGCCGATTACCATGTGGAAACCATCCAGAACTACGTGCGGGGTAAGATGCGCAAGGCCGAATTCTGGCTGGGCGAACTGATCAATGCCTTCATCCGGGCCAAAGATACCGGGGTCAGCGAGGAAGTCCTCAAGGAAGCCCGCAAGGAACACGACCGGGCGCATATTCTTTGGGAGTGGTGGACGGCGGAGAACAGCGACGGGTTCCACAACCCCGAACAAGCCCGGCAATCACTGGCCGAATCCATCAATGCCTCGCAAAAAGGAATCGAAATCTTAAATAAGGCGATCAGCCAAAAAGTAGCCCAAAAATAGAAAGAAAAGCGATCAGGCTTCAGCTTTCAGCCAAAAAACGTCTTTTCCTTAACGCTGATGGCTAATTGCTGAACGCTGCTTTCGCCAGGGAGGGTCTGAATGAAAAGATGCTTATTATTGGCGCTGGGAGTCATGGCTCTGTTCCTCCTTGCCTGCCCGCCCGCAGGCGCGAACAGTACGGGCGGCGCCCCCACCTCCATGTGCATGGATTGCCACGGGATGCCTAAGGGTGCGGAAATTAAAATCAGCAAACTTCCAACTCCTTTCCAACCCGGAAAAACTTATGAGCTGACGATAACAGTTCGAAGTGCTGTCAAGAGTGAAGGAGATATCCAGGGAGGCTTTGCCGTCAGCGCCTCGGCCGGAGAATTGATCGTGACCGACCCAAAGACGACCCAGAAGTCAAACGGCTATCTAACCCATACCGCCGAAGGGGCCTCTCTCCGTTCCTGGACCTTCAAATGGAAAGCGCCCCAGGAAAAAAAGAAAGTCATCCTGGTGGTCTCCGTGGTAGCGGCCAACGGTGATTTTGCCCCGGCCAACGACGGGTTTGCCCGGAGAGAGTTCACCCTCTCGCCCCGTTAAATCATTATCTTTCACCCTTCCCCATCGAAGGAAAAGGAATATTGCGGAGGAGGTTTGAAGATGAATTTAAGTCGCAGGGATTTTTTACGGTTGAGCGCCATTTCCGCGGCTATGGCGGCAGCGGGGATGTCCAATCCTCCCTTAGTTGAGGCTACTGGGCAGACTCGCACGATTCCCGTAGGCCAGTGCCGGTATTGCGCCATCGGCTGCACCACCCTGGCGGATGCCGAAATAGATTCAGCCGGAAAAGTTGTCAAAATCCTGGCCATCAAAGGAGACCTGAAAAGCCCGGTGAACCGAGGTGTGCTTTGCACCAAAGCTTTCTATCTGCACAAAGCTTTACTCTATCCGGAGCGGCCGAAAACGCCCTTGATCCGCAAGGAGTGGATCAACCCATCTACGGGAAAACCCGATCTCTCCCATTCTCCCCGGGTGCTGGAAGGCAAGACTTCCAAAGATCCCCTCGGTTCAAATCCTTCCGAGAAGGATTTGAAAGAGAACTTTGTCCCGGTATCCTGGGAAGAAGCCGTCGATTTCGTCACTTCGGGAATGGAAAAATGCCATAAGGAATTCGGTAAGTTTGCCATTGGCTATTACGGGAGCGGCCAGGCCGGAACGGAAGAAACGCACATCATGAACAAGGTTCTGAAAGGAGGGTATGCCAACAATCACATCGAAGGGCAGCCCAGGATGTGCATGGCCAGCGCCGTCGTTGGCTACCTGCATACTTTCGGGAAAGATGAACCGTACGGATCCCTGGATGACCTGGATGTCCCCGATCCGGATTTCGGAGTGCACGCGGATACCTTCTTTATCATCGGAAATAATACTGCCGAGGCTCATCCCATCCTTTTCAATCGTATGGCCGCTTTGAAAGGAAAATACCCTGATAAGGTCAAAGTGATCCTGGCCGATCCGCGCAAAACCCGGTCGGGAACCATCGCGGACCTCTGGCTTCCCTTTGCCAGCGGGCGGGACCTGGCTCTGTTGAACGCTCTGGCCTACATAATCGCCTTTGAGCTGGACAAGGCCAAGGTGAATGTGGAAAAGGGCACAGTGGAAGCCAACTGGAAATACCTGGACAGAAAATTCCTCATGCGGCACTGCAATTTTGCCATCAATGAGAAAACCGAGAAACACTGGATCCTGACCGATTACGGCGGAACCCGGGGCAAGGCGTGGGATTTGACTTATGACCGGGTCGCTAAATTTTACCCAGATCCCAAGAAAAAATATGCCACCGAGGAAGAGATCGAAAAAGACTGGTGGAAGGGTTTGGCGATTTTCCTTAAATTCCTCGAAGACTACAAGCCGGAAAAAGTTGCTGACGCCATTTTTGACGGCGAGCTCCCGCTGATTTATGACCGGAAAACCCGGACCTGGAAAGAGATCAAACCTGAAGAATCCCTGAGAATGGCCGCCCAGTGGATCGCCGAAGGCCTGACCACCACCATGTGGTGCATGGGAGTGAACCAAAAACTTCAGGGAACCTGGGTGAACGTCACTTTACACATGCTCCATCTGATGACCGGAAAAGCGGTCAAGCCCGGAAGGCACTCTTTTAGCCTTACGGGCCAGCCCAATGCCTGCGGCGGAATCCGCGCCCCCGGGGCGCTCTGCCATGCTCTCCCTTATGGCCGGCTGGTCGCTGTGGACCTTCATCGGGCAGCCGTGGAAAAGATATGGAAAGATCGTAACCGAGCCTATCTGCAGAAGAAGGGTGTTTCCGGCGAAGAGATCGAACGCGAGTTGGAGAAGATCAAAATCCACCCCAAGCCCGGTCCTCATACCGTGGAAATGTTCCGCCGGTATGGAGCGGGCCAGATCAAGGTCATGTTGATCTCCACGGTGAACCCGGGCCAGAGCCTGCCCTATGCCTGGCCGTACCGCCAGGCCTGCGCGGCAGCCGAGAAAGGATCCCCCTGGCCGTTGACCGTGGTCCTGGAAGCGTTTCCCAGTGCCACCACCCAGGTAGCCGACGTGGTCCTCCCTGCTTCCAGTTGGTATGAAAAAGAGCTTACTTTTGGCAACCTGGAGCGACGGTACCAGTTGATCAAAAAGGTCGTGGAGCCTCCAAGCAACCAGATGCTCGCCGATTCGGCAATATTCGCCATGATCTGGCGCCAAATGGAGGACAAAGAAATCCTGCCCAAAGGTTTCATTACCCAGTTCTGGCCCGAAGAATACGGCGGCGACTGGCTTAAGCTTACGGTGGAGCGAGCGAACCAGAAAGCCTGGATCAGCAAATTCAACGAGAACATCTGGGAGGAAATCCTGCTGCTCTCCAAAGGCACAGGTTATGATTTCACCGGCATGAACCGGACGCGCCTGCGGGCCGTGAACCATGGATGGCGGATTCCCTTCCCGGAAGATTATGATCACGATGCGGAAGTAAAAGCCCGTTATGATAAATACCATTCGCGGATCCAATATGCTTTTCCTTACGACCCCATCATCGCCGACCGCACGAAAAAATTCCTGGCGGCCATGAAGGAGTGGAACCCGGTTTACGGCGAATGGGTGGCCAAGAAGATCGAGGAGATGAAGGCCGATAAGGAATACCACCGGGAAGAAAAGTTGCCGCTTGGTTATTATGTAAGCTTTTATGCAGCCAACCCGGCCATCCACGGATTTGCCGAAATCCCCGGGCCCGACGGAAAAATCGCCAAGAAGATTCCCCGGATCGATGGCCGGGCTTTGGTCTGGGCTAACCCATGGTGGGCCTGTACGTTCGACGGGCAGGTTTTCCAGAAAGCTACCGACGTGAAAATCAGCGAAAGAAAGTTCAGCGCCCGCAAGGCCTACGACGGAGAATCGCTGGCCCCTTACGAGGGAATGCACACCAGCAAAGCCCGGGTGATTGGAAACCCTGATCAGGAAAAATCCGCCCTACTTAGCATCTGCCTGAGCCCGCCCGAGTTTCCAGGCCATAAGATGTCCTACATGGCTGAGGGCAAAGAAATCGTGATCATCGACACCCGCGAATATAAGTACGGGGCCTGCACGGGCCGGCTTATCGAGCATTGGCATACTGGCAGCATGACCGGGCGGGTTGCGGAACTGAAACGGGCCGCGGCCAGGGCCTATGTGGAAATCAACGCCAGGCTGGCCGCGAAATTGGGAGTGAAAGAGGGAGACGCCGTGATCGTGGAATCTCCCAGAGGAAAAATCGAGCTGCCAGCGAAGGTTCTGGATATCCGCAAGGCGACGGGCGGGCCAAGAGAAGATTATATCTTCGTCCCCTGGTTTGACGAATTCAAACTGATCAACATGATCATGCGCGATAATTTTGATCCCTTCAGCTTCCAGGCCGATTACAAGATGTTCGCGGTTAAAATTTATAAAGGGAAAACCAAAACCGAGCAAGCCGAGCCCAACCCGGTTATTGCCTGATCGCGGGTTTTGGGAGGCGAGAAAGCCCCTCAGGAGCATTGCCTGCGGGGCTTTTTTGTGTTACCTTCACCGCAGAGCATGCCAAGAACGCAGATTCAAAAAATTAAAACCGCTATACGCTTAGCGCTAAGCGAAAATCGGCGATCTCTGCGCTCTCTGTGGTGAATGGAAAAACGTTGTGGAATACCGAAGAAGAGACCTTCTTAAAGCCAGCCTTTTTACCGCTACTTTGCTCACCGTGGGATGTTCCATGCGCTTGGCGGAGAGGGAGGAATTCATCCGGCCTCCGGGAGCTCTCCCCGAAAGGCAATTCCGGGCAACCTGCATCGGCTGCAACGTTTGCCTGAACCTCTGCCACGCGTTGAAATTTAATTCCCTCGCTCTTGCGGGAGGCTGGAGAAATTTCGGAACCCCCTACGTAAAGGACATGAGGGACTACCCCTGCACGCTTTGCATGGAATGCCCCAAGTTTTGCCCTACCCATGCCCTCCAGCCCGTCTCCATCGAAAAGGTCCGCATGGGCATGGCCCTGATCGACTTGAGCCTCTGCCTTGGCTGGAACGGGGACGTCTGCCTTTCCTGCAGTAAGGCCTGCCCCCTCGGGGCCAGCATTTTTGATTTTTATCCCGGTGATTGGGGAAACCAGCCGATGATCAATGAGCATTGCAAAGGCTGTGGCCTATGCGTGAAGCATTGCCCGGTGGGTATTTCGGCAATACGCGTGCTTACCTGGAAAAGCTACGACCAAAAAAAGAACGATTACCGTTCAGGGGTGGAACGGGTCTTAGCCCTGAACCCGGAGAAGAGATACGCCTGGGTTTACGAACAGAATATGCCGAAAATCCTGGAAGCAGGAAAGGTCTTGGAGCGTGAAACTCGCTAAGTTCACCCTGGCGCGAAGGGTCGTCCTCCTGGTCATCCTCGGTCTCTTTTTTCTCCAACTCTTCCGCTCGAAAATTCTGATCGGTGGGCTGACCGGATCCCTGATCCTTCACTGGGTTAATCTCCTGGACCTTTTTGCTTTCCTGGAAAGTGCCCTCTCTTCCCGCTCTTTCCAACTGGAGGCTTTTTACTCAGCTTTACCGGTTCTGATTTTTTACCTTATTATGGGCCGAGCCTTTTGCGGCTGGGTTTGTCCTCTGGACCTGGTTTTCCGGGGCGTTAACAGGATGAAACAGAGCTCGAAAAATTTGCCGGCTTGGACTCGGGGAGCCTTGCTCGCTCCTGCTGGATTCCTGATCTTCGCCGCCCTGGCCCAAATTCCTTTTTTCGCCTCCCATGTATCTCCGATCACCAATTTTTACCGCAGTATATCCGCCACCTTTTTCTGGGCCGGCGGTCTCCCGGGAGAAATTTCGGTCTTGAGTATCTCAATTCTTATTCTGGGCGGATTTCTCCTCTTGGAGTTCCTCTGGCCCCGACTGTGGTGTAAAAACCTGTGTCCCACAGGAAAAACCTACGGCCTTTTCAACCGTCTGAGCTTTCTCCATGTGGCCATCACCGGGGAGGAATGCCGGGAGTGCCAGGAATGCCGGAAGGCTTGCTATATGGGAGTGAAAATTTTACCGGGCAACGGCCGGACAAAAATCCGGGATTCCTCCTGCATCATATGCGGGCGTTGCGTGGAAGCTTGCAGCACCCAGGGAAAAATTTTGAAAATGAGGTTTGGCAGATGATCGTCAGCAGCGGATTTCTGATTATCGATGTGGCCTTTCAAGAACAGATTTTGAAAGAGCTGGAAGGGCGGGGTATTGAACTCCATGGCGTGAAGAATGAAAAGGTAGTTTTTTTAGCCGAAGGGGAGAATGCTACCGAGTTAAAGTCGCGCATGGACAGTCTGCAGGGGATTGACGGCGTCCAATCTGTATATTTGACTTACTTCAGTTTGGAAGACCCTAAAGAAGATAATCAGGCGAGAAGATAGGAAGGTTATGACGCGAATATCTTCCTCTTATGCCGCTTCTTCTTTTTCCCTTACCTTCCGGCTCCGGGCGCAGATTTTATCCTGCAGAAAGATTAATTTCAGTCATTTTAACGGATTGGATATAGCCAGCGGCGAAACCGGTCATCCCGTCCGGAGCAGATTGCTTCAATGAGTCTTAATACCCGACTTGTCACCGGCCCCGGTACTTCCCCCAAGCTTCGATCCTCAATCCGATAAACCGGCATAACCCTCCGTGAGGTACTGGAAATGAAAATCTCGTCGGCATTTAAAAGTTCTGGAAGGCTGATTGGTTTTTCCAGGGTTTTAAGGCCAATGGCCGGGGCCGCTTCGAGGACTGAGCGCCGGGTGATACTGGGTAAAATTCGGCCCAGAGATGGTGTCATCAAAACTCCGTCCTTGACCATGAATGCTGATTCCACGCTTCCTTCGGCCAGAAACCCTTGGCCATCAAGCATCAGCCCCAAATCAAAGCCACGACGTTGGGCTTCCTGGCGGGCCAACATGCCGTTCAAATAATTAGCCGCCACCTTGGCTTCCACGGGTACGGTTTCCGGATGGAGCCTGCGCCACCGGCTCAAGCAGGAACTGATGGCTTGGGGGCTATTCTTTGGCCTAAATTCCTGGGCAGAAATGGCAAAGATCGACAGCTCGAGTTTGGGATCGGGCACGGTTATAACAAAAGTCTCCTCGCCTAAAAAGCCCACGATTTTGACGAACCCCTGGTCAAGGTTATTGGCTCTTACTGTTTCAGCCACAGCCCGGATGATTTCTTGTTTTGACTGCACGATCTCCATGTTTAATAATTCAGCGCTCCGGATCAAACGGTCGCAATGTTCGGGCAGCCGGAAGGCAGCCGGGCCATGCGGGGTCGAATAAAAGGCCAGAACTTCAAAAACGGCCGATCCTCGGGTAAAACTGTGGGACATAATATGAACCGTCGCCTCTTCCCAGGGGATCAAATTCCCATTGCGCCAAACTTTTTTCTCCTGATTCAATTTTCCTCTCCTTGGCCATACCGGAAATGCAGGTTGATTTTAATTTCTGATATCAGAGCCTCTTGCAAAAGTATTTTTTTGTGGTTCGACAAGCTTGTCCTGAGCGAACCTTTCACCCTTCGAGAACCTCAGGGCGAACGGTGAGTCGAAGGGCTCACCACGAACGGAAAAACTAAATAATTTCAACCTAAGCCCGTTCACCCTGAGCCTGTCGAAGGGTAAATTACGGACTTTTGCAAGAAGCTCATCAGTTTAGAGTTTTGAAAAAATGGCGGCAACGCCTCTGTTTGGGCCCGGGGGCCAGGCCGGAACGCGCCGGAAGCATCGGTTGGGTTTCCTCTTGTCCTCGAGGATAAAAGCCCGTTTCCTCCGGAGGAGGCGGGGAGTATCTTCCCCGCCCCATCAACGGAGAAATCAGCGCCTTATGATTCCAAGCGTGCCGGCCTGGCTCCCGGGCCCTGGAATCCCTTGGCCCCGGTGACACACCTTTTCCAAAGAGTTAAAGTGTTACAATTTCTGAACGAAACAATTTTGCTCGTTTTCAGAGAAAATAGCAAGTATTTATCTTCCTTCCTTGAAAGAAACAGGAGGAGTTTTTTAAGAAGGGTCATCTCCAAATTAGTTGAGGGCCAAATAACTGGCATATTTAAAATGGGCAGTTATTTCAGGGGCCCGGAAGGAAAGTCATATTGCTTGCAATCATAAGGCACATATCTCTCCTAAGCTTTGGCGGGGGAGTCTGCAATTTCTTCGAAGCTTTGTTTCCCCGCCCCCGCTGCGCTTTGCGGAAGGTAAGCTCTGGGTTTATGGAAAGTGGATATCCGGCCGATGCTTGCGGCGTCCTGCCAAGGCAGGACCTTTCCTTCCGGGCCCTTGGAAGGCTTTCATTAAAAATTTGATCAACTAATTTGGAGATGAACCTTTAAAAATTGGGTGAGGCTTATGCCGTGATCATCCAAGTGAAGGCCTTCGGGAAAGCACCCGTCCCCCTCGCTTACCCGTGAATCGTCCATTCTCCACCGAATGGACCCCATTGACGATGACGTGCCGGATCCCCAAGGGGTATTGCCGGGGGTTCTCATAGGTGGCTTGATCCAGCACGGTCTCCGGATCGAAGACAACAAGATCGGCAGCCATTCCTTCGGCCAGCAACCCGCGATCTTTAAGACCCATCCTCCTGGCAGGTAGCGTGGTCATCTTGCGCACGGCCTCCTCCAGGGTCATATCTTTTCTTTCCCGCACGTACCGTCCCAGCACCTTGGGGAAGGTTCCATAAACCCGCGGATGTGGTTTCCCGCCCAGGAGTCCATCGGTGCAGATCATGCCCAGCGGATGGCGCAGGCCTAGGACCATGGTCTCCTCGTCCATGCTGAAAAGGATCATGGACACCCGGCCTTCTTCTTCCAGAAGAATGTCTAAGGCCGTTTCCGCAGGATCTTTCCCCTCCTGGCGGGATATTTCCGCAACTGATTTTCCCACCCAGGTCTGGTTCTTCTGACTCTCCAGAGAGGAAATAATGATGTTCTCCCACCCGACATAATGGGCATAGTTTTCCCAGGATGGTCCTCCGGGTTGCGGAGGCGGGGGGTTGATGAACTCTTCACGGATTTTAGCGCGCTGCGAGGGTTCTTTGAGTCGCTGGATTATTTTCGGTGTGCCCCCTTCCAGGGCCCAGGGCGGAAGAATGGCCAGGAACATAGTGCTCCCGGCTGTATAAGGATAGATGTCAAAGGTAATATCCAGACCTTCCTTGCTGGCCTTGTCCACTGCTTTAAGAGCGATCTCCATCTTAGGCCAGTTGCGTTTGCCCGCCGCTTTAAAGTGGGAGATGTGTAAGGGAATCTCGGCCTCTCTGGCCATGGAAATTACCTCGTCAATGGACTCCAGCAGGCGGTCGCCGCCGCTGCGGATGTGTACCACAAAGAAGCCTCCCATCCGTCCGCAGGCGCGGAAAATCCTGACCAGCTCGTCCCGCCGGGCAAAAATGCAGGGCATGTAGATCATGCCCAGGGAGATTCCCAGAGCGCCCTCTTCCATGGCCTGGCGGACTTGTTTTTCCATGGCTTTTATCTGGCTGGAATCGGCTGATACGTTTTCCAGGCCCATTACCACCATGCGGACATTCCCCAGAGGAGCCAATAGAGCCGAATTAGGGCCGGTAGGAGATGCAGCCAGCCGCTCAGCATACTGCCCGATGCTTTCCCAGTCCCAGGCAATGGGCGGGTCCCCACTGAGTCCAGACAAATACTGGCGCCATTGAACCGAATGCTCTGAATTTATAGGAGCTGCGCCGATACCATCCTGGCCCAATAGTTCGGTGGTGATCCCCTGCATGAGTTTGGGGAGTAACTCCGGCTCCGCCAAAACCATCAGATCCGAGTGGCTGTGGGTATCGATAAAACCAGGTGTTACTACCGCGCCGGCAGCAGAGATCTCCCGCAAAGCTTCCCCTTTTCCTACTTGCCCCACCCGGACAATCCGATCCCCCTGAAGGCCCACATCGGCCCTATTACCAGGCCGGCCTGTACCATCGATAACCATTCCTCCTAAAATCGTAAGATCGAAAATATTAGTTCTCCCCCTCTCTTGTCGGTCTATAGTCCCCTGGTAGGGGCTGGAAGTGATTATAATGTTTGTAACAGTTTAGCGATTTGAAAAAATGGTACAAAAGCTTTTGTTGAGGGCTGGGGGTTAGAGCGGAACGCGCCGGAAGCATCGGTTGGGTTTCTGCTTGGCCACGGGGACAAAAGATCTTTTCCTCCGGAGGAGGCGGGGGTTCTTGCCCGCCCCATATGCGGAGAAATAAGCGCCTTATGATTCCAAGCGTTCCGCTCTGGCCCCCGGCCCCTGGAATCCCTTGGCCCTTACAACACACCTTTTTTCAAAGAGCTAAAGTTTGAGCCTCTTGCAAAAGTATTTTTTTGTGGTTCGACAAGCTCACCACGAACGGAAAAACTAAATAATTTCAACCTAAGCCCGTTCACCCTGAGCCTGTCGAAGGGTAAATTACGGACTTTTGCAAGAAGCTCCACTGTTAATTCATTAATTTATTCAAAAGTGAAGGAGGGCGAGGCATAGTATTTTATTGACATTCGCTCTCCCCTAAGCTATTTTTACCACGTTTGGAAGTTTCCGGCATACAGCGGTTTCAACGATTTCACTCTTGATGATCTCGTAAAAAGTCGGAAAAGCCGCCACTCCTGCGAAAGCAGGAGTCCAGAACTGCTTGAAATAACTGGATTCCCGCTTTCGCGGGAATGACGAAAATGGGACAAAAAGGACTTTTTACGAATCCATCACTTTTAATTCCGGAATATTTGCGAAAATCTGCGTCCCCAATAAGATAGTTTTATGAAAACTGAAAAACTCTGGGGCAAAAGGTTAGCAAAAGCGCCAGCAGCTCTCGCTGAGATATTTACCTCCGGAAAGGATGTTCGGGGAACCTTACCCGCAGACGAGCGGTTGGTTCCTTACGACATTTTAGGAAGCCGGACCCACGTTCTCATGCTGGCCAAACAAAAGATTTTGCCGAAGAAGGAAGCGCGGGCTCTTATTCAAGGTCTTCGGACTCTTGAAAAAATCTGGCAAAGAGGTGAATTCCGGCTCGATCCATCCAAGGAAGATGTGCACAGCAATATAGAAAGCTGGCTTATTGCTAAATATGGATTGGAAATCGGCGGGTGTCTCCATACGGCCCGCAGCCGCAACGACCAGATCGCCCTGGACATGCGCCTTTACCTTAGGGACTGCGCTCTAAACTTTTTCTCCGAACTTACTTCTTTTATAAAAGCCCTCCTCGATCATGCTCAAAAGGAGCGAAGCACTATTTTCCCCGGTTATACTCACCATCAACCCGCTCAAATAACCACCTTAGGCCATGTATGGCTCTCTTTCGCCGAATCATTGAATAGGGATAAGCAGCGTTTCCAAGAGTGGCATGAACGTTTCAATCAAAACCCTCTCGGTTCCATGACCGGGTACAGCACGAGTTTCGCCATCGACCGTAATTTCACCTCCAGGCTGCTGGGGTTTGACAAGCCCTGCCCCAATTCTCTGGACCCCATTCAGAACCGTTGGGAACCAGAAGCGGAAATGGGGTTTGCTATTGCCGCTATGATGAATCATTTAAGTTCCCTGGCGCAGACCTTGATCCTTTTCAGCACAGGGGAGTTTGGCGTGTTCAAACTGGATGACGCTTACTGCACGGGTAGCTCGATGATGCCGCAGAAGCGCAACCCAGACCCTCTGGAGATAATCAAGGCCAAAGCGGCAAGCGCGCAAGGCCTGTTGGCCAGCCTGCTGTCTATCGGCCGGTCCCTCTTTCTGGGCTACAATCGCGATACCCAGTGGACCAAATATTGGATTATGGACCTGGTAGATGAATGCCTTCCTGTCCCCAAAATTATGGCCGAGATCATTGGTTCCTTGCGTATCAATAAGGATAAAATGACTGTCCTCTGCCAGAAGGGATTTATCACCGCGCCGGACTTTGTGGAAAGACTGGTGCAAGAGTGGGGATTGCCTTTTCGTCAGGCCAAAGTGACAGTGGAAAATGCCGTAAAATATTCCGAAGCTGAAGGGGGCGAGCAAATATCTTCATCCGCCTTAGAGCGGTCGTTGCAGGAGGAAGGTCTCAGCCTGAAGGTGGAGCAAGGATTTATGGCCATGGCCCAGGATCCGAAGTTCATAGTGTCGCGGAGGAAGGCCATTGGCGGGACTTCCTTTGAGGCTCTGGGAAGAAATATCACAAGCCTGACGCGCTCCCTGCAGGGTTCCCGCCGGTGGCTTGCCCAAAAAAGGAAACAGCAATCGATGGCTAAAACCCGCCTTGCTGAAATGGAACAAGATATTTAATCGTTCCGCTGACGGGGAGTAAACCCTTTTCCCTCAACCGGAGACTTCATAATGCCGCAGGTTATGGGAAATGATAGATCTTACCCTATCCAGGATCCGGTCCCGATCCTCTTCGGTATAGGGGGAGGTCTCGATAGGCTCTCCGATGATAATATCAATCACCCCGGACTTTAGGGATTATGGGACGTAGTTTAAAAATATAACTTTAAAAAGAATGGGTTTTCTGGTAAGAGGATCTACGGCAACGGCAAGCAAGATCGGAAACTCCCGGGATTCTCCGCCATGTGATGATGAGAAGGAGTTACGTTTGGGCGGTCAGGCTCGGAGAGTTTCCAGCGTGCGTGCGAAGGTGGCTTGGCAATTAAGCCGGGAATACGGAATTCCGATGGCCGAGATCGCGCGTCTTGTGGGGGTTTGCACCTCAGCCATTGCCAATGCTCTTCGAAAAATAGAGATGGAGAATCACTACTGTCCAAATAAAAATTTTAACATAACATAAAACGCTATGACTTCATTGGATAATTGCAATATTTTGTACGGGAACGATTTGAATTTTGAAAAAGGCTATACTCCCCTAAAAAAGGAGGTGGCCAATGAATCGAGGTCGTACAATCTTCGCACAAGCCATGCAATTTATCCCGCACAAGGAGTTTACCCGTTGCGTAGAAAGGTACAATGGCGAGCGATACGTCAAGTCCTTCTCTTGCATGGATCAGTACCTCTGCATGGCCTTTGCCCAACTTACTTACCGGGAAGGCTTGCGAGATATCGAATGCTGTCTGCGGGCGCATCAGGCCAAGCTCTATCACATGGGCATGCGCGCTACGATCGCACGCAGTACGCTGGCCTATGCCAACGAGCACCGCGACTGGCGAATCTGGGCGGACTTTGCACAAGCGTTGATCCGCGAGGCCAGAGAACTCTACCTCAACGACAGCTTCGGAGTAGATTTGGCGCAAACGGCTTATGCTTTCGACTCTACCACCATCAGCCTCTGTCTGTCGCTCTTCCCATGGGCGCGATTCCGAAAGAATACTGGAGCAATCAAGGCACATACGCTGCTCGATTTGCGGGGGAGTATCCCCTGCTGGGTGCACGTCACCTCGGGAGAAGTTCACGACGTGAATGCACTGGATCTGCTTCCCATCGAGGCCGGCTCGTTCTACATCATCGACCGGGGCTATCTCGACTTCAAACGTCTGCACCGCATCGCCAATCAATCCGCTTTTTTCATCACCAGAGCAAAGAGCAACACCCGCTATCGGAGGCTCTATTCCCGACCCGTCGATCGCAACACCGGACTGCGTTGCGATCAGACCATCATCCTTACCAACTTTTATGCCCATCGGGACTATCCGGACAAACTGCGTCTGGTCAAGTTCCTCGACCGGGAAACAGGGAAGCGCTTTGCCTTCCTTACCAACAACTTCATGATACCGGCAATTACTGTGGCAGACCTGTATCACTGCCGATGGCACGTAGAACTCTTCTTCCGTTGGCTCAAGCAGCATCTGCGAATCAAGGCCTTCTACGGCACCTCCGAGAATGCCGTCCTGACCCAAATCTGGATTGCACTGTCGGTGTATGTGCTGGTCGCCATCATGAAGAAAAAACTCTATCTGCAAAACCTTTCCCTCTACACAATTTTACAGATTTTGAGTGTCTCACTTTTCGAGAAAAAGCCCATTTTATCGGCACTCGTACCACCAAAATGCACAAAACTGATCACCATGCCAGACAACCAATTGACTTTATTCGATTATTAATTGGACACCCGTGAAAAAAGGTAACACTTTAGCTCTTTGAAAAAAAGGCGTTGTAAGGGCCAAGGGATTCCAGGGGCCGGGGGCCAGACCGGAACGCTTGGAATCATAAGGCGCTGATTTTTCCGCATATGGGGCGGGCAAGAACCCCCGCCTCCTCCGGAGGAAAAGATCTTCTGTCTTCGTGGCCAAGCGGAAACCCAACCGATGCTTCCGGCGCGTTCCGCTCTAACCCCCGGCCCTCAACAAAGGCTTTTATACCATTTTTTCAAATCGCTAAACTCTTGAGCCTCTTGCAAAAGTATTTTTTTGTGGTTCGACAAGCTTGTCCTGAGCGAACCGTTCACCCTTCGAGAACCTCAGGGCGAACGGTGAGTCGAAGGGCTCACCACGAACGGAAAAACTAAATAATTTCAACCTAAGCCCGTTCACCCTGAGCATGTCGAAGGGTAAATTGCGGACTTTTGCAAGAGCCTCTTCTGAATTCTGAATTCTATTGAGGCTCTTGCAAAACTCTTGAAAAGTAGAGGAAATCGTCATTCCGGGCAAGCGAAGCGCGACCCGGAATCCAGGATTTTCAAGAAATTCTGTCCGCCTGAGGCGGACGGCTTTCGCCGGAATGACGGAGTAAGTGACTTTTGCAAGAAGCGCTAATTTAAAATATAAATTCCCCGTAAATTCCGGTGTTCCTCCGCACAATCCAGCCCATACCCCACCACGAAATGATTGTTGATTTGAAATCCGACATAATCAGCCTGAAAGTTCACTTCCCTCCTTGCGGGTTTATCGAGGAGGGCCACCACTTTCAGGGAACTGGGCCGGCGCGCTTTAAGACATCGCACAAGATACTTCAAGGTAATTCCCGTATCAATGATATCTTCCACCACAAGGACGTCTTTCCCCCGGAGGGAAGTTTCCAGGTCTTTGGTGAATTTAACTTTCCCCGATGACCGGATTCCTGAACCATAACTGGCCAGGCGGACAAAATCCATTTTAACCGGCACAGTCATTTTGCGGGCCAGGTCGGCCATAAAAATAAAGGCCCCTTTGAGAACCCCCACCAATAGAACTTCTTTCCCTGAAAAATCTTTGGAAATTTTCCGGGCGAGGCTCCCAACTTTCTTCTGAACTTCATTTTCCGATACAAGCAATTTCATAGGAGCCTCTTGCAAATGTCATTTATTCGGTCATTCCGGCGAAAGCCGGAATCCAGTTTTTTCCAGGCATTACGAACTGACTGGACCCCGGTTTTCACCGGGGTGACGGCTTAAATCCAATTTTTCACACCTTCCCCTTTCGTAAAGGGGGGTTGGGGGGATTTGGAATCTATTTTCTAACAATAGCTGAGTATATTAATTTCTCTGTTATTTGTAAAGATGAAATTTTTTCAAAAATTTACTCCTTGACAAATTCTGCATAGGGGTTAACATAGGAGCCTCTTGCAAAAGTATTTTTTTGTGGTTCGACAAGCTTGTCCTGAGCGAACCGTTCACCCTTCGAGAACCTCAGGGCGAACGGTGAGTCGAAGGGCTCACCACGAACGGAAAAACTAAATAATTTCAACTTAAACCCGTTCACCCTGAGCCTGTCGAAGGGTAAATTACGGACTTTTGCAAGAAGCTCATATCATATTGAAAATCGGGATGCCCCAATTATTTTGAAGTTCCTTCAGGCTGAAAAATCAAACAAAGAAGCTTTTCAGCGACCTTTTCTGGAAAAATATCTGTTGCATTCGTGCCAATTCATTGTAAAATTTCCCTCAATATGACCCGGGAAAATTTATTCCGCTTCTTAGAGAACAAACCTCTCACCCTCCTGGCGATTTTTCTCTTGGCCCTCTTTGTAAAGCTCTTAATTTTTTCCCTGGTCACCGAGCCGATCATCTTCTACAAATACCCCTATTTTGCCGAGCGCATCAGCAATGGAATGGATATAGGGGAAAGAATTCTCGATCTAAGTCCTTTCTATCTTTTTGCCAATGTATTGCTTTTCAAGATCTACGGGCAAAATTGGGAAGTGATCGCCCTCCTGCAAATCTTTTTAGGAAGCCTAAACTGCCTGTTTTTATATCTGATCGGGGAAAAATTATTCAGCAGAGCCGTAGGCTTTGTGGCAGCTATTATCCTCCTGCTTTATGGCAACCTAACCCTGATCGAACTGTCGCTTGAACCAGAAGTTTTTGTATTACTTTTCAACTCCCTGATCATCCTTTTTTTGATTCAAAGCAAAGAGGCAACTGCTGCTGGGAAAGAGGTTTGGAGATGGCTCATCATTGGATTATTGATTGGCCTGGCCGCGATCACCAAGCCCAATGCCCTGTTTTTCATGCCTCTGGCCGTTCTCTGGAACTGGCGGGAGTCCCCTTCGTATAGATTCAGGATCAAATCAACCTTCTTGCTTCTGATTGGAGTCGCCGTCCTTGTCTCTCCCATTACCTTGAGAAATTATTTCAAATTCCAGGATTTTATTTTGATAACGGCTGATAGCGGCAAAGTATTCTACCATGGTAATGGACCGGGAAGTACGGGAATGGCGCGCGCTGATTTGCCCGACCAGGGATTTACCGAAGAAGGGTATAGGGAACCGGATTATGCCCATACTCTTTTCAGAAAAGTAGCCAGGAATCTCACCGGTCGCCACCTTACGCCATCAGAGTGCGCCCGCTTCTGGTTTAATCGAACTCTGGACCATATTCGCGCTCATCCATTATCCGCCTTCACCCTCGAAATCAAAAAGTTTTTCTTCTTCTTCGGTAACTACGAGGTTCATGACATCGATTCCACTTATCAATACTACAAGACGATTCAAACCTGGCCCCTGATCCCTTTCGGCTTCATATCCGCGCTTGGAATTCTGGGCATGGGCCTGGCAGCGCCAAGGTTCCGCCAGGCTTTTCTCCTCTATTCCATGGTGGGGGTTTATCTCTTTTCAGTCCTGGTTTTCTTTGCCGCTTCCCGGTACCGGCTGCCGGCCGCCCCTTTTCTTGCCTTCTTTGCCGCTTACGCCCTCGTCTCTCTCTTTACCCAGTGGCGGGAAAAACAATTGAAAAAACTCCTTATTTATTTTGGAATGGCTTGTCTTTTGTTTGCTGGCACGTATTTCCCTTTTCGCTCGGAGGTTGAAACCCTCGACCGCTGGCAGACCGCGACCCGAATCCATTACTCCATGGGAGGAAACAGGCTTTTCCGTCAGGGGTTATATCGGGAGGCCGTTCAGGAGTTTGAAAAAGCCGTCGCCCTCCAGCCGGACTTTGCCCCGGCCTACAACCGCTTGGGCATGTCCCTGGCCATTCTCGAGGATTACGAGCGGGCTGAAAATAATTTTAAAAAGGTCGTCGAACTGTCCCCGGGCATCGACCAAGGCTATCTAAACCTCGGTCTCCTATATGAATTGAAAGGAGACCCTTCCCGGGCCGTTCCCTTTCTCGAAAAAGCCCTTTCTTTAAACCCGGAAAACCAAAAGGCGAAAATCTACCTGGAAAAATTAAATCCAGGAACTCTTTAGAAAATTTATGGAAATGCGGGACTAAAAAATGGTAGAATTTTTTTAAGAGAATGGCATAGCCTGAGTGAGGTTGTTTAATATGAAAAAGGGGATTACAAAATCGGAAGCCTGGAATTTCAAAAGACGCTGGGAGGCAGTGAATATTATCGAACGTAAAGAATTGAAAGAAACCCCTTTCCTTCAAAAATTGCAAAAGCTTGCTGTTCTTATGGCTTCCGTGAAACAACTGGGCTGGGGCGAAGCCCTTTTAGAAGATGAAGAAGGAGTAAGAGAGCGTTGGAAACGTTTAAAAAGGGCATATTATGAACCCACCTAAACCCCTTGCTCCCCTGCTCTCAGTCCTGCTTGATCTTGTCACATGGTTTCAAAGCAGGAATGTTCGAGGGCTTGTGATCGGCGGTGTTGCCGCATCGCTTTTGGGCCGACCACGGGTTACCAGTTGCATGAGCTTTAACTTTTCAATTTATAAATACTCACCAGGTTTGTCCCATCAATTGTTGACAGGGAAGGATTGATCCACCATTTAAAATAGGAATCCCCGGCTTTAAAATAAACCGGCTCATCCCAGGTAACGCCGTAATGATTCAAGGTTACGGCCGTTAGGGCGCAAAAGCATAGAGAAATGATTATAGCCGTCTGCCTTGCGCTAAGCTTCAATTTCCTTCTCCTGTTTTTCTAAGAAGAAACAAAACACTTCCCTGGTCGGCATACACAACTTGCCAGGATAGTTCTTGAAGCATAAGCAGATGAGTCTTCGTGTTCGCCTTAAGGAGCACCATCTCGTGGGGATACTTCCGTAAAAAGGTTTTCCAGTTGTCTCGACCGGCCAGGAAATCAAAATACTCCCGGGAAAATTCTTCTTCGTACACGGTTTCATAACGTCCGTCCATGGCCACCTTGCAGGAAGGATAACAGGTCCAGATCAGAAATTCGCCCCAGTCAAAATGCGGCAAAATATTTCCCTTAAAACCTTTTTCCTTGATCCATTTAACAGCGCCCACGGGGAAGTAAGGCGACGGGGTTAAAATATGGAAACTGGGAGCCGTTGGCAGAGAAAGCGACGGATAAATCCACAGGTAAATCGAAATCAGGAGAAGAACGGGAAAAGCCTGGGGTATCCAGGAAGGCCGGGTAAAAAAAAGGGCCCGGGCTCTCCAACCTTCCCAATACTCCGAAAGGATCACCGGGAGATATGCTCCAAATACCAAACCAAAAAGGACTCCATGGCGGATACTCTTATACCCTAAAAAAAGGGGAGCGGCAATAATCAAAAGGTCCGTAAGATTTCTTTGACGGCGGAAAAGTAAGGCAACCGTTAGAATCAGGCTAAGGATAACAAAGACGAAGACCGGTACGTCCTGGACGTTACTCTTCAAGGCGGCCATGACCGACAGCCATTCGTCTATCTCCGGACGGGGCATCAAGACGGCTTTCAGCAGGTATGGCCAATAATGGAATCCATAGGGATTGATCAATGTTATTAGGGCCGCCGGAATCATTATCTTAATATATGGAACTGCCTCTCTTTTAGAAAGTTTCTCGCCTAAGGCATAAATAAGGATTAAACCGAGTCCGGCCACGAATCCGCCGTGGAGATTGCACCAGACCAACTGGATGGGAAGCAGCCACCAGAGGATAGACCATTTCCTGGTCTTTTGGGCACTTTCCAGAATATAAAGGGTGAGAATAAAAAAGAGGTAAGTGAAGATCTGGGCCCGCACAGGGAGATACCCGAAAGAAATGAGGAGCATGGCCGGGATAAGGGCTATAGAAGCCGATAGCGGTTGGCCGCCCTTCTTCAGAGCTGTGAGATATATCAAGGATAGGGTAACGATTATAATCAGGTAGCGAAGAAACTGAAGTCCGGCCGGCCCCCAGGCATTAAAAATGTAATAAAAAAGAACCCCGGTCAGCCATTCATGATAAACCCAGAGCGGTTTTGTCGGCGTGTAAGAGAAAATATCGCGATAAGGGAAATAGCCCTCTTCCCAGAAAATACCTCCGAAAGAAAGATATCCCCAAAGGTCGTTGTCTCCTATGTTTCTTGAAAATAGGAGAACGAAATAGAAATAGAAAAGCGCGTAAAAAAAAATTAACCCGGCAATTTTAGGAAAACTTCTGTTTGTTGGACATCTCATCGAATTTAAAGGACTAATACAAATTTATCAAGAATCTTGGCAGTTGTCCGCTTGCTTTTCCATTTTCGGCCCTTAAATCTCTGTGCTCTCTGTGACCTCGGTGGCTAAATAATTTTAAAAATCTTTAAACTTCATCAAGAGTCCGGATGGTTATCCACTTGATCCTTAAGCAGGGTCAATTGCTGGGCCATTTCCTTTACCTGGTGAGACAGTCTGGATATCTGCAAAGAATAATGCAAACTGATGAGCATCAAGAAAAGGAGGCCGAAAATAAATAAGGTGGTTGTAGGAGCGACCGCCCCGATGAGGTGGGTAATAAAAACAAGCAGGTCATACCAGACCACAAGGAGAATGATAACCGCTCCGGTCAGCAGCCACAACCAGGAGTATTCCTCCCGCAGCCTTCTTCTTCTGACCAACTCCACGACGAAAACCATAATTAGAACGCTGGCCGCTATGGCAAATATTTTTTGTTGCAAAACCATAATTTTCTATGCCCTCCTTTTTCTGCTCCGGCCCTTGACAGAAATGGTGTTTTTACCCTGCGGGCCACGGCTCAACTCCGCAATAGCGTTTTATCCCGCTTCCCCTTAATGGCTTTCCGAAACTTATTCAACATTCTCCGGGCTGAAAGCCGGCAGATATCCCAGAAGAATGGATGTCGCATAATATTTTTCATGGCAATAAATAATCGCAGTCTCTGGAATTTCGTAAATAATCGATCTATCGCCTCCCGGTTCAACGTTTGCGAAAGAATGACCGGCTTTGGATTCGATCCATAATTGACATTTAATCGTTCCCATTGCATATCATCCTGGACAATTCCAGCGCTCTTGGCAAATTCCCATATGGGGGTCCCGGGGAAAGGTGTAATCACGTAGGTGTCCACGAAGCTTAGACCGCTGTTTTTAATGAATCGATAGGTGTCCCAGATCTCTTCTTCGGTTTCATCCGGAGAACCGATTACAAAAGAAGCGTTAGCGGCAATTCCATATTTTTTTAAGAGTCGAATAGCGGCTAAATTATCTTTTACGGAGATATGCGAGCCTTTCAAATAACGGAGAACCCTTTCATTTCCCGACTCCAAGCCCATACCGACTGAAACCACATTCATTTCCTTGAGAAGCTGCACCACCTCTTCGTCCAGGAAATTCGCCCTGGCATTCAAAGAGAATTTCACCTTGGGCAGAAAACCCTCTCTTTGTAACAGATACACGATCTTTTTCAACCGGGCGCCATCGGCAATCATCAAATCATCGTAGAAACTGATTAGAGTCACCCCATAGGTCGATACGAGTTCTCGAACTTCTTGAACTACGTATTCCGCAGAGAAAAATCGAACCGGCCCCCAATATCTCGAAGATGCACAAAATACACATCGAAAGGGGCATCCCCGGGAAGAGAAGAGATAGCTGTGCTTCTCCATGGAAAACAAATCTCTGGCCGGTAGGGAAATCCGGTCTAAAGGGGAAATAGGCGGTCTCTTTTCAGTCAAATGCAGATTTCCTTCCGGATTGCGACAGACAACCCCTCTGATTTGGCTTACGCTTTCATAATCCAACCTTTCCCTTTTCATGAATAATTCAAATAGTTCGAGAATAGTTTCCTCGCCCTCCCCAATCACTCCCACATCCATATCCGCGCTCAAAGAGGAAGGAAGCATGGAGATATGAATTCCTCCGATGATGACCGGTATCCTTTTTTGCCGGATGGCTCGCGCGTATTTTTGGGCAATCGAAAAATTCTGGGTAACCGTGGTTATGCCAACAATGTCGGGTTGAAAATGGGTCAGGGCTTCTTCAACATCCCGGTCCACAACGCGAATTTGAAAGGTGTCCGGGCCAAAATAGGTGCGAAGAGAACTTGCCAGGTAGCCCAACCCCAGAGCAGGATAGCGATATTCAATTTCCGCATAAGGGTTAATAGCGTTAATAAAAAGGACCTTGATTGGCATAAATATCCTTTATGCTTTCATCTTACTTCCGAAGCAAATTAAGGCCGATAGAAAGGCACATTTTGTAAATATAATAAAAAGGCTTGATGCCGCTGTGCATGGATTGGCCGTTAAGACTGGGATGCATGCTCACCGGCACCTCCCGGAAGCGCAAACCCGCCCGGTGCAGCATGATCAGGACGTCGGCATCCGGGTAGTCTCCGGGAAAGGCATCCCGCGTGCAGAATTCTATGGCTCTCCGGCTCAGGGCCTGGTAGCCGGAGGTTGGGTCTGTTATTCTCTGGCCGCTCAGCCGACCGGCGATGAACCCAAAAAGCTTCATGCCCACCCGGCGCAAGAAAGGCGCCTTGTATCCCCCTTCTCCCAGGAACCTCGATCCAATGGCCACATCAACAATTCCATCCTGCACTTCCTTTAAAAGCAAGGGCAGGTAGCGCGGATCATGTTGCCCGTCGCCATCCATCTGCAGCACATACCCATAACCATTTTTTAATGCGTACTTGTATCCGGTTTGCAGGGAAACTCCATAGCCCATATTGAAAGGATGGGATAAAACTCTCGCCCCGGCAGCTTTGGCTTTTTTTTCCGTTTCATCCGTAGAGCCGTCATTCACAACCACGATTTGGGCCTCCGGAATTTCCTTTCTTACTTGTTGGATAACCGAAGCAATGGGCCCGGCTTCATTGAAAGCGGGAATGACGATTAAAACCTTTTTGTTGTCCTGCCGTGTTGTCGCTTCCGCCATTTTTCTTCTCTCGCTATTTTTTTCTGGCCGCTACCAAACCGTGAAGGCTGCACCACCAGAAATAGAACGGAAGACATTGCAGATCTATAATCGTAAAGCCGGCGCTCTCTACCGCTTTGCGCATCTCCTTCGGAGTCCACTGCTTAACGTGCCCCGAAGGCGTATGCGCTTCTTTAAATTTTAAACAGGCCAGCCGGGCGATCTTGAAAGGCAAATCATTGGGAAAAACCAGTAAAAGAAGGCCTTCCCGTCTCATAACGCGGTGAATCTCGCCTAAGGCTTTCAGGGGTTCCGTCAAATGCTCAATCACCTCCATAAAAAGGCAGCAGTCAATGGACCCTTCCTCAAAATCAAGTTCATAAGCGTTCCCGATACGGACCGGAAGTCTATGTTCTCTGCAAACCTCCACGTTTTCCGGAGAAGAATCGATGCCCGTGATCCGGCGATCAGGAAATTGACCAACCAATTTTTCCATAGTGATGCCTTCGCCGCACCCCACATCCACGATTTTTTTTTCTTCGCCGATATAGGAAAACGTTCGCCGGTCGCGAAAGTCCCAGTACATCCTCCCGATCCCGCCTTTAGCGTATTGCTCCCGCTGGCGAAGAGGCCCGGTCATGCTCTGTCTCCCTTCGAAAAATACCAGCGGAGGAGCCCGCATCCTACCCCCCAGAGCGACTGCAGTTGTCTGAAATCTCTTATGCCGCCTAATTTTTTTAAAACATATCGGGGGCGGAAATAAAAGTCCTTGTGAGCCTGCCGAAGGATTTTCCGTAAACTCTCTTCCGACCACTTCTCTGAAATCAGGACGGGACGCTTCTGATCCTTGTCAAAAGGATTCTGGGCATCCACCTCCTGATACCAGCCCCTGGCCTTGGCATCCTCGTAGAGCTTTGTCCCCTGGAAAGGCGAAAGGATGCTGAACTGGGCATAGTCGGGGTTCAATTCCCTGGCGAACGCTATGGTTTGCAAGCCCTGTTCATATGTTTCCACAGGAATGCCCAGGATAAAATATGCCATGGGTTTGATTCCGGCCCGGCGTGTTAAAGCAAAAGCCCGGCGTATCTGGGTAAGAGTAATCCCTTTTTGCAAGTAATCGATACCTTCCTGGTTTCCGCTTTCTACGCCATAAGCAATCATTGAACATCCCGCCTTTTTAAGCCAGTAAAGCATTTCTTCGTCTATCCGGTCCACGCGCCCTTCACACTTCCACTGAAATCGCAAATCCCGCTGCAAAATTCCTCGGCAAATTTCAATGACTCGCGCTTTATTCAGGGTGAAAAGATCATCGTAAAGAATGATGGAATCAATGCCGAAATTTTTGACAATTTCCTCCATCTCATCCAGCACATTCCGGGAGCTCCGGGCGCGCCATATTGAACCGGAAATTGATTTGTCACAGAAGATACAATGATAAGGGCAACCGCGGGAAGTAATCATTGTGGTGACCTTTTTTCCCGGCCAAAGGGCGTAACGGTATAAATGGTTGGGCAAAAGGTGGCGAGCAGGAAAAGGGATATCATCCAGGTTATTCCTGAAATGAGCCGGTGGATTGGATTTTTGCGGGCCAACCAAGCCTGAGACATCCCAGGGATCTTTTCCTTCTTCCAACCGATCAACCAGCGTTTTGAAGCTATCTTCTCCTTCCCCGATAATTCCAAAATTGAGGTCAGGAGACTCTTTAAAAAATTCCTGCTTATGGACCGAAAAATGCGGCCCCCCCGTTACAATGTAACGGGTGTGGGGACGGCAGATCTTAATCGCCCGCAAGGTGTTATCGATCGTGGGAGTCATACCCCCGATTCCGATAAGATCCGCCTTTTCTTTTTCCACTGCTTTTGCAAAATCATTCCAGCTCAGCCTTAGGGCAAACGCATCGAGGATCTTGACCTTATGGCCTTCCCGCTCAAGGGCCGAGGCTAAATAAGCAAGTCCCAATGGCGGAATCACCACCTCTTCGCGGTTCAATTCTCTGGGAGGAGGATTAATTAACAGAATTTTCATTCATTCAATCTTTTAAAGAGATTTCTTGAACGCTAACGCCAAACCGGTGAAACCAGCTAAGAATTTCTTCCAAACTTACTTTCTTCAGCTTCTTAGCAGCCTTTCTTTTCCTCCACATCTTAGGTAAGCCTTGAATGGCGGAACTGTAGGATTTTAGCAGGATTTTTAAAAGGTGGGAAGAAGAATATTCCTTGGTAAATCTGCCTGCTGCGCCTTTCCCGGTCAACGCTCCATAACCCTGGAAAAGAAACCGCAGCAGAGTGAAAATGGGGCTCATGAATAGAAGGGGTAAAGGGAAATATTTAACCGCGATCCAGAACCGGTTTCTTTCCACATAAAAAGCTTTAAATGGGGAGTAAGAACCGCTTGACTGTGAATAACGGTGGAAAACAACTGCCGTGGGAACGTAAAGACATTTCCAGCCTGCCAATCTCCCTTTCAAGCCCAGGTCCGTGTCATCCCCGTAGGCAAAAAAATCCTCATCAAAAAGGCCGATCTCCTCCAACATATCGCGCCGGTAGAAGGCAGCGCAACCGCTGGGGAAAAGGACTTCTTCTTTTTGATCAAACTGGCCGTGGTCCACCTCCAACCTTCCCCGCCCTCGATTCAAACCATCCCGGTAAATGAGGTGGCCCACGTTATCAATGACTTTGCCCCTTCCATGGAGATAAATTTTTGAGGCCAGCATGCCCACGCGACTATTATCTTCCGCTGCTTTTACCAATTCTTCCAGCCAATGGCGGTCTGCCTGGGCATCGTTGTTCAAGAGGGCTATGTATTTTCCCTTCGCCTCATTGATTCCCTGGTTGTTTCCTTTGGCAAAACCATAATTAGATGGATTGAGGATGATCCGGCATTCAGGGAAACGAGATCGGACAATCTCAATCGACCCGTCCGTAGAGCCATTATCGACAACAATGATTTCAAAATCAAGGAAGCTCTGGTTACACAGGGATTCCAGGCATTCGCCAAGGCAATTTTTCCCATTCCAATTTACAACTATTACTGAGACGCAAGGAGATTTCACGCCAAACTTCCCTGGAATCGACTGCCTTATTTTTTAAGCGGATTATCTTTGCCAAAAGGTGCATATTTTATAAAATTTTTATGGGCTTCCCGGCTTTTATCTCTCCACCCCTTTTTTTCATAAACCTGGCTTAAAAACGTGTGAATATGGAAAAATTCAGGCTCGATTTGGGCAGCTCTCTCTAAGTAAAAAATCGCTTGATCCGTTTCCCCTTTTTGGGCGTAATATTTCCCCAAATTATAATACGGATTAGCATTATTAGGACGAGCTTCGATAGCTTTTTGAAGTTCTTTGAGCCCTTCCTCAATGCGTCCCTGTTGCAGGTAAGCCAGCCCAAGATTATTGTGACCTTCCGAATGGATAGATGGGCTCAAAACCAACGCCTTTTCGTAGGCATTAATTGCCTCAGGAATTTTCCCCATCATGTAATATGTATAGCCGAGATTCAGATAGGCCTGCCCGTGTCGTGGATTAAGCTCTATAGCTCGTGTAAATTTTGTAATCCCTTCCTCATAAAAGCCTGCTTCAGTCAATGAAAGACCAAGATTAATATGGGGGCGTGCTTTATTGGGAGACTTGGCCGCGGCATCCTCCCATAAAGTCCAATTTGATGTCCAGGTAAAGTTTCTTAAAAAGGTTGAAAAACCATAAAGTTCAATCACTAAAGCGCAAACGAAAAAGAAAACCAATTTAACTGCCCGTGTATTCATTATTACTTTTGCCCGGGAAATCCATTCGGCAGCAAAGGCCGCGATAACTGCAAATCCAACAGAAGGGAGATAAAGCCAGCGGTCGGTAAACACGTCTTCAAGGGGGATTATGCTCGAGGTAGGAGCGAGGTTTATCGCAAACCATAGCGCAAAGAACCCAACTGGTCGGAAGGACTTCGATATCTTCCAGATAACCAAGCTTACCGCAATGAGAACGAAAATGGAAAATAGAACTTCCTTTTCAAGGATTGAACGGGAAATGGAAAAATCATAATCCACGTTAAGGTTTAAAGGGAGGACTAAAGTCCCGAGAGCATGAATCCATGCCCGAAGCTGGGTAAGGATGTTGTCATAGAAAGGCCGAATGGGCTGGGAGTAATACTTCAAGGAACCAAAAAAATAAATCCTAATGATCAGGTAGCCTATAGAAATAAGGATGTAAGGGATCAGGGAAAAAAGACGACTTTTCCAGGTTCGCCCGAGGGGAAAAAATAGATTAAAAAGAATCAGAACTGCAATTAAAGTGACTGCCGTTTCTTTGACCAACAACGCGCATACAAAATAAAACGATGACAGCAAGAGATTATATATTTTTCCGTTCAGCCCGTATTGGGTATAACTCCAGAAGGCGGCCATGAAAAACAAAGCCGTCATTAAAGAAGAACGGCCGGTGATGTAGGTTATCGATTCAGTCTGGACGGGATGGCCTGCAAAAATTAAGGCGGCAAATAAGGCCGTTAATTGATGCCTTATTGGGTTTATTGCTTTTTCACAGCAGGTAATACGCAGGGAAAAAAGGGTGATGAAAAAAACTAAAATCGAACAAAGAACATGAAGAAAAAAATTCAATAAGTGGTAGCTAAAAACATCTAACCCCCCCAAATAGTAATTCAAAGCAAATGAAGTCAACAAAAGAGGACGGTAACCTCTCGTCTCTTTATGCAGACCACTGCCCATTTCCGGAGTTACAAAAAAATTTAAAATATTTTTGACGTCTTTAATAAAATTATTTTTAACAATGACATGAACATCATCAAATTGAAAGGATGCTTTGAAGGAATTGGAATAGATTAGTAAAAGGGAGAGGATTATGACAAGGCAAAATAGTCGGTTGATTGAAGCAATTTTTCTCATCCTTCACTTAAAAAAGAGGGGAAGAAAGAACCCCTTCTTCCCCTCAAAAGTTTTTAAGGCTGACCAAATCTTAAGGTGTAATGGTTCCCGTTGAGGATACCGTGTATGTCTGGGTTCCACTGCCATGGAGAGCAGTCAAACTCAAAGCAGCTATAGTCCCGTCTGCAACAGTAAGAGTCACTCCTGTGGATTGATTATACCCATAAGCTTGTAGAGTAGCGAGAACCACGGTGTCCGTCGGAGAGTCGCTAAAGCGTGCCTGGGCTGCAGTAAATGCATTTTTCACGTCCGATTTGGCCGTGGCGTTATAACCTCTCACTCTGTAGGCTGTAAACTGCGGAATGGCGATGGCCGCCAGAATGCCGATGATGGCAATGACGATCATCAGCTCGATTAATGTAAAACCTTTCTCTTTTTTTCTGAATTTCCTTAACATTTTTTAAACCTCCCTTTTTTAAGTTTTAAAGTTACCTCAAAATATTTCCCTTAAGAACCGCCAGCCCATTTGACTCCCCGAACTCACCTCCTTCCCCTTCCTCTTTTTTTTCAGCTATTATTCTGCAATTTTTTTGCCAACCATTCATAAAAAGGGTTAAATATTTATAACTAATCGATTAAACAAAACATTTTTAAGCATATTACGCTAAACGAATTCCTAAAAAATCAAATTAAGCAATTTATAATACAAAAAATGTCATTAGCCAAATATTTTCTGTCACTTCTTAAGTTCTTATTCCTTCAAATGAAAATTCTTAAAGGTTGAACTTCTTGCAAAAGTCCCTAATTTACCCTTCGACCCCGCGAAGCGCAGGATCGAACCACAAAAATAACTTTTGCAAGAGGCTCGGTAGATTGTTAATATCCAGATGCAGGCCCGCAAATCATATTTCTTACCCGACTATTGATACAAAGTATCCACCACTGAACCATCGGATAAAATTTTGTAATTGCCATTCAAATTTGCATGCGTGCCAGTTACGTCTCCGCTTGATTCAACAAGAATTCTGACGCCAGATGAAACTACAGCGGGAGGATAATTTGCCAGCGTCGCAGGCCCGGTGGTGTCTGCTTCAGGCGGGGGCCCTGCTCTGTTTTCGGCATACCAGGCCTGGACGGCCGTATGGGCGTTTTTTACATCGGATCGAGTCGTAGCCATAAAGCCTTTTGCCCGATATAAATTAAACTGCGGTATGGCAATGGCCGCTAAAATCCCTACAATGGCTATGGTTATCATCAATTCAATCAAAGTGAACCCTTTTTTGTTATGGTGAAATTTCTCACCCATTTTATAACTCCTTGTTTACAATAGAGTATTTCAATTCGGCCTTGGGTACTGAACTTAAATTATTTAACGGCTCTGCGCTTTTTTACAATTTCTCTAAATATGCAATTTTCTTGCCAATAGAGCTTCTTGCAAAAGTCCGTAATTTACCCTTCGACAGGCTCAGGGTGAACGGGCTTAGGTTGAAATTATTTAGTTTTTCCGTTCGTGGTGAGCCCTTCGACTCACCGTTCGCCCTGAGGTTCTCGAAGGGTGAACGGTTCGCTCAGGACAAGCTTGTCGAACCACAAAAAAATACTTTTGCAAGAGGCTCAATATTTAAAAAATTTAAAATTATTTCCGTGTTAAAAGGGGTAATCAACTGGCCCAATTAACTAAAATAAATAACATAAATAATTTCATAAAGTTATTCCTCTATCTTTCTTCTAGCGAGATTGCTAACCGGTATGCCGCGTAAGACAACAATAGCCTTCCAGCCGTCAAATGACTGACATAATACGTCAACCTGAATACATTTAATGCTATTGAACAGGGAGGTAAATCGTGAAGGTTGTCCCTATATTAGGCTGGCTCTTAACCGTGATCTTTCCGCCGTAGCTTTCCAGGATTTTGTGGACGATGGAAAGGCCGAGTCCCGTGCCTTTTTCTTTGGTGGTGAAGAAAGGATTAAAGATCTTGTTTAGCTCTTTTTCTTCGACCCCCGTTCCCGTGTCGCTGATGACGATCTCGCCCTGGGCCGGTTCTTCGAGAAAAAGGAGGGGGGAAAGGCGGCGTAAATCGACCCGGAGTTCTCCGCCCAGGGGCATGGCCTGAGCCGCATTAATGAAGAGGTTCCAGAATACTTGTTGTAGCTGCTGAGCATCCCCCAGCACAAAAAGGTCATCCTTTAAGTTGGCGACCAAACTGATTCCCGGATTACACTCCGGGCTATTGGCAAATACTTTCAGGACATCCTCCACGACTCCGTTCAGGTGAATTAATTCTTTACCCGGAGGAGCAGGTCGGGCAAAAAGCAAAAAGTCGGCAATCAAGGAATTTAGACGACCAACCTCCCGCAGGATAATGTCCATGAGCTGCTGGTTCTGAGCGCTGCCATCCATTTCTTCCTTCAATATTTCAATCGAACCGCTGATGGAAGCCAGGGGATTACGGATTTCATGGGCCATGCCCGCGGCCAGGGTGCCGATGGCTGCCAGCCGGTCAGCCCGTTTTAAATCCTCCTCCATTTCCCTAAGTTTAGTCAGGTCCTGAAAGACAAAGATGATGCCGATCTCCTCATCCCTGGAATCCTTTAAAGGAGAGATAGAGAAGCCCAGCGTCAAGATGGCCCCGTCCTTCCTTTGAAATTTTGTCTCCCAGCGGGAAAAGAGGGGGGTTCCCCGCTCCTTTTCAGAAATCCATCCGGCCGGTTTAGACCCGTTCAGGAAACCGGGGAATAAACTGCCAACCTCTTTATGATAAACTTCTTCAAATTTATAACCGGTAATCTCTTCAGCCGTGCGATTAAAAGAAGTGACCCGTCCCGTTCCATCGACAGTAACCAAACCGCTGGTTACATTCTGAACAATATGTTTGTAGAGTTGCTCCAACTGACTATAATCAACCAGCCTCTCTTGCAGTTCTTCGTCTTTCCGGCGCACCTGCTCAGAGAGATAAGCGCTAAGGATGGCCACCAGGAAAAAAGCTATCATATTTACGGCGATCAGATATAAAACGTAACTGCTCTTGTATTCGACCGGCAAAGCCAGGTGGCTTCCAAGAGGGAGGATGACCTGGTAAAATTCCAGATCCAGGAGGGTTCCGTAAAGGATGGAACTGGCTGAGGCTATTAGCAACCCGCCCCGCCGGAAGAGGATCATGCTTCCGCTCAAGATCGGCAGGAGGTAAAGCCATGAAAAAATGGAACCGATTCCGCCGGTGAGGTAGATCAACAGGGTGACGAAGAAAACATCCCCAAGGATCTGTCCGTAGGCTAATGCTTTGAGGCCTCTCCTCCGCCGCAGAAGGAAGGCGTAAATTAGAGTTAAAAAATAGGTAAAGCCGATAAAAAAATACAGGGAGAAGGGGGAAAGATGACGGAAGAGCTGGCTCTCTTTAACCTGCACAATCGCCGTGGCTCCCAGGAGCAGGGTAACCACCACAGCCCGAAAAAACATGAGCCATTGAATCTTCGTATAAAGGCTGCCTTTAAATCTGTCTTGGCCTTCCTGCCCTTTCACAAAATCCTCATTAATATTGGACACAGATTTTCACAGAAAAACACAGATAATTATTTCCTATCTTTATCGAATATTTTTCGTTTGACCTCTGGCTTAGGACCAAAATTAAGTAATAGCCCAATTTCAATTTCTGTCGCCTTTAAATAATTTAATAACTGCGCTTCGTTCTCAGCGGCTAAACTCCTGGCTGCTTTGATTTCTACAATCACTTTATTATCAATCAGCATATCAGCAAAATATTCACCCACAACTTCATTTTCATAAAACACCCTTAGGGCAGATTGCGGCAATACGGGAATACCTTCTCTTTTAAATTCAACCACCATTGCATTTTCATAAACTTTTTCTAAAAACCCATAGCCTAATTTGTTATAAACCCGATAGAAAATTTTAATGACTTTCTCGGTTAGTTCTTTATACTTAACATCCTGTTTTTCTGTGTTCATCTGTGTCCAGAATATTAATCTTTAAAGTCTTTCAGGTCGTATTTTTTGATCTTCCAGCGCATCGCGCGGAAACTCAGGTGAAGTAACTCAGCGGCGTTTTTAATGACCCCGTTGCTCAATTGCAGGGCCTGCAGGATAACTTCCTTTTCCAAATGGTTGATTTCTTTTTCTAAATCCAGGCCGGCGGAGGTGAGATGGAAAGAAGGCATTCCGGTCTTTCTACCTTCTTTCTTGAACTCGGAGAGGACCAAGCTTTCGGGCAGGACGATGTTGGAATTTTCCAGAGCCACGCTTCGCTCGATGATGTTCTCCAATTCCCGGACATTCCCCGGAAAGTTGTATTTCATCAGCTCATCTAAGGCATAGGATGAAATGGACTGGATATTTTTGCTTAATTCCCGGGAGTATTTTTCCAGGAAATACTGGGCCAGGAGCGGGATATCTTCCCGCCTTTCTCTTAACGGAGGAAGGTGTATATGGACCACGTTCAGGCGGTAGAAGAAGTCTTCCCGGAACCTGCCCTGGATGATTTCCTGTTCCAGATCCTTGTTCGTCGCTGAAATTAGACGGACATCCACGGAAACAGTTCCGGTTTCCCCTACGGGTATGAACTCCCTTTCTTGAATGACCCGGAGAAGCTTCACTTGAATGAACGGAGAGAGGTCCCCGATTTCATCCAGGAATACCGTTCCTCCGTGGGCAATCTCGAACAGCCCTTTTTTATTGCTGACAGCCCCCGTGAAAGCTCCTTTGACGTGGCCGAAAATTTCGCTCTCCATCAGGTTCTCGGGGATGGCGCTGCAGTTAATGGTAACAAATGATTTCCCGTGGCGCGGGCTTATTTGATGGATGGCTTTGGCCACCAATTCTTTACCCGTGCCGCTCTCCCCGGAGATGAGCACATTGGTCTTCGTTGCCCCAACCTGTTTGATCAGGTTAAAAATTTTCAGCATTTTTGGACTATGACTAACCAGGTTGAAAAAAATCCCGGCAGGAGCTTCCTCCACGGCCTTCCCGACCGGCCTGGACAGGGCATTGCGGATGACTGATTTTATCTCGCGTACTTTAAAAGGTTTGGTGAGGTAATCGTAGGCTCCGGCCTTCATGGCCGTGATGGCATCTTCGGGGGATCCATAAGCCGTGATCATAACCACGGCCATATTCGGGCGGTATTCTTTTACTTTCCGCAAAAGTTCCAGGCCGTCCATCCTGGGCATTTTGATGTCCGAAAGCAGCAGATCGCAGGGTTCGGCTTGAAAGAGCGAAAGGGCCTCTTCTCCGTCAGCCGCAGAGACGACCTCGTGGCCCTCTTTGGTCAGGAAGATTGTCAGGAACTCCCGCATGCTCACTTCGTCGTCGACTACCAGAATTTTGGCCATAGGAAAAGCATTCGGCTATCAGCATTCAGCTTTCAGAAAATTTTTTCTGGCTGCCTGCTAATCGTTGAAAGCTTATTGCTCACCTCCTTTGTTCACTCACAGCTGATTTCCAGGACCTCATACTCCTTCCTCCCCGAGGGGACAACCACATTCACTACGTCCCCGATTTTACGCCCGATGAGCGCTTTAGCCACCGGGGAGTTTATCGAGATTCTCCCGTTGCGAATGTCCGCTTCGTCAGCCCCGACAATCTTGTAGCGAACCTGCCGGTCGGCCTCCACATCCCCCAGGAGCACTGTGCACCCGAAAACGATTCGATCCGTCGCCAGATCTTTGGTTTCGATAATCTGAGCGCGGCCCAGTTTATCGTCCAGCTCTTTAATCTTGGTTTCGACGAAAGCTCGCCGTTCTTTGGCCACACGATAGTCGGCATTGTCCGATATATCTCCATGGGCGGCCGCTTCATTCAGGGCCTGGATGGCCTGGGCCCGGTCCACCCGCTTCAAGCGCTCGAGTTCCTCCTGCAGTTTGGTGAACCCCTCTTTGGTCATAGGTAACTTTTCCAACTTTCCCTCTCCTTCAGACTTGATGAATTCGTAAAAAGCAAAACTTGATGATCTCGTAAAAAGTCTTTAAATCCCCTTTTCCGTCATTCCGGCCCCGATTTTCATCGGGATAAACTCCAGCCGGAATCCAGTCCCGCTCAGAGCGGGATTCAAATGCTTATAAATACCCTGGACTCCGGTTTTCACCTGTCTGCCAGGCACAGGCAGGCCGGAGTGACGACTTTTTACGAAGCCATCAAACTTCATTTTTCAATTTTTTAGGGGAGTCTCCAGTGGCCTATCGTTTAAGCCGCACGAAAAACAACCTTTCCGGAAACGACCGTCATAACCGCCGCCCCTTTCAGCTTCCAGCCTTGAAAGGGTGAGTTGCGGCTTCTGGATTTAAACTGACCCACCTCAACAGTATATTCACGTTCCAGATCGATCAAAGTTATGTCCGCGTCTGCCCCCACCTTTAACCTCCCCTTTTCCAAGCCGAGGATGCCGGCCGGATGCACAGTAAGCTTCGCTATCGCTTCCATCAAAGTCAGATGGCCATCGTGCACCAGCTTTAAGGTCAAAGGCAAAGCCGTTTCCAATCCGATGATTCCGTTGGCGGCATAGTCGAACTCCACGTCTTTCTCCACGGCGCTCTGGGGAGCATGGTCCGTGGCAATGGCGTCCAGAGTTCCATCCTTTAATCCTTCGATAACCGCCTGGACATCCTCGGCCTTGCGCAATGGCGGGCTCATCTTGGTGTTCGGATCAAACCCCAGAACCGCTTCATCGGTTAAAGAGAAATAGTGGGGAGCTGTTTCCGCGGTCACCTTTATCCCCCGCCTCTTGGCTTCCCGCACCGCCCTCACCGAGCCGGCCGCGCTGACATGGGCCACATGCAGGGAAGCTCCGGTCAATTCGGCCAAAGCTATGTCCCTTAGCACCATGATTTCTTCCGCAGCATTGGGGATTCCCCGCAACCCCAGGGTTGTTGAAACAAACCCTTCGTTCATGACCCCCTGGCCGGTCAGGGAGAGATCTTCACAATGGGAGATAATGGTCATACCGATCCCCCGGGCATATTCCAGGGCCCGGCGGAATAGGGAGGAATTCATAACCGGTTTTCCATCATCGGAGAAGGCCACGGCTCCGGCGTCTTTCAATTCGGCCATCTCCGCCAGGGATTCGCCTTTAAGTCCTTTGGTTACGGCGCCAACCGGGAAAACGTGGGTGCAGGCCCTCTCCCGCGCCTGCCGGAGAATATATTCGGTGACAGCCCGGCAATCATTCACGGGGGAGGTGTTGGCCATGCATACCAGGGAAGTAAATCCCCCCGCAGCCCCTGCCCTGGACCCGGATTCGATGGTCTCTTTATACTCAAACCCCGGCTCGCGCAGATGGCAATGCAGATCGAATAATCCAGGCGCCAGAATCTTTCCCGCGCAGTCGATTATTCCCCCGCCCGGAAGAAAAGGGTCTTTCGAATCGGTCGCTGGCGAGCTTAATTTTATCCTGGATTCCGGAATGGCTGGCCCGATTTCTACGATCTTGTCCCCTTCCACGAGAACATCCATCCGGCCATCTATTTCGCTTGCAGGATCAATAACGCGGGCATTCCTGAATAGTAAGCTCATAAAGAACTCCTCTCGGATTCCTTCTCCCCCCCGACTAATAGGTAGAGGAGGGCCATGCGCACAGCCACCCCATTGGTCACCTGGTCCAAAATAACTGAGAAGGGCCCATCCGCCACCTCCGGGGAAATTTCCACGCCCCGGTTCATCGGTCCGGGATGCATGATTAAAACGCCGGGTTTGGCAGCCATCATTACTTCCATATTCAAACCGAATAATCGCGAATACTCCCGCAGGGTAGGAAAAAAACCTCCTTCTTGCCGTTCGAGCTGAATCCTAAGCATCATGATCACATCGGCGATAGGGATGACCTCTCTTAGGCTCGTGTGCCAGTGCACCCCCATTCTTTCCACGTCTGCCGGCTTCATCGTTCGCGGTCCGGCCGCATGGACTTCCGCGCCCATTTTTATAAACCCCCAGATATTCGATCGAGCCACCCGGCTGTGCAGAATGTCCCCCACGATGGCCACTTTCAGACCGGCCAGCCGGCCGACTTTTTCCTTTACCGTTAACAAATCCAGCAAAGCTTGGGTGGGGTGTTCATGGGCGCCATCCCCGGCATTGATGACCGGCACATCCATCAGCCGCGCCAGAAGATGCGGGGCTCCTGCTGCCGAATGCCGGATGACGATGCAATCCGGTTTCATGGCTTCCAGGTTTTTCGCCGTGTCGATCAGCGTTTCTCCTTTGACCACGCTGCTGGAAGAGGCGGAAATGTTAATCGTGTCGGCGCTCAGGCGCTTTCCTGCGATTTCAAAAGAGGTCCGCGTCCGCGTGCTCGCTTCGTAGAAAAGATTGATCACCGTCTTGCCCCGCAAGGTGGGAACTTTCTTGATCTCCCGGGTGGAAACCTCCTTGAAGGATGCGGCTGTGTCCAGGATGAGCTCAATCTCGGCAACACTCATCTCCTGGATACCCAGGATATCCTTGCCGGCCCATCGCTGGATGGGTTTTTGCGAAACTTCCCGGGGAGCCCCCCGGCCTTGATTCTCTGCCATTTTTCTCTCCTCTTGTTAAAAAGACCAGAATGAACCGCAGAGACCGCCAAGAACGCAAAGCAAGATTTAAATTCAAAATCCGAATATCGAAATCTTAAACAAATTCAAAATTCAAATATCAAAATTCAAAAGTTTGTATCACTTTAGCCCTTTGAAAAAAGTCTACGTTTTGTCATTCCCGTGAAAACGGGAATCCAGAACTCATTAGGAAAAATCTTGGATTCCTGCTTTCGCAGGAATGACGCCCCTAAAAATCACCCTGTTCGGGATGGTTTTCAAACAGCTAAATTGTTACAAAAAACTTTTTTGTTTGGATAATTTGTATTTCGAATCCCGCCTTGGCGGGATTTGTTTCGAAATTCGTGTTTCGAATTTATGATTTTTCCTCATCTCAGCGTTCTCAGCGCTCTCTGCGGTAAGAGATTATGGGGTTTTTTCCTGGATGACCACCCGATCCCGGTCTCCCGCCTCCCGGAAAGAAACCGCCACTTCATCTTGTGGAACAGTGGCCACCTTCTTCCCCACGTAATCGCCCTGGATGGGCAATTCCCGGCAACCCCGGTCGATGAGCACGGCTAACTGGATGAACTTGGGCCGGCCGAAGTCAATCAGGGCGTCCATGGCCGCCCGCACGGTCCGGCCTGTATATAACACGTCGTCCACCAGGATGACCCTCTTCTCCTTAAGGGAAAAGGGAATTTCTGTTTTGCCCACCAGCGGCCGGGGAAGGCCCGCGGCAAAGTCATCCCGGTAAAGAGTGATGTCGATGATTCCGAATGGAATTCTGACTTTTTCAATCTGTTCGATCTTGGCCCGAATCCGTTCGGCCAGATAAACGCCGCCGGTGCGAATGCCAATTAAAATCAGGTCTTCTACCCCTTTGTTCCGCTCGAGCATTTCATGAGTGAGGCGCGCCAGGGCGCGTTCGATCTCCTCTCCGGTCATGACGGTTTCCTTTTCCTTTAACTTCATCTTATCTCTGCCCCCTACTTGATCAGATGGCCGATACGTTTCCAGCGAACGGATGTTTCCTGGCTGTTCCAGGACCAGTAAATAATAAAGGCCTTGCCCCGTAAATCCTGAAGCGGCACGAATCCCCAGAACCGGCTGTCCAGGCTGCGGTCACGGTTATCTCCCAGGACGAACAGATTGTCTTTGGGAACAGTCACCGGGCCAAAATTATCCCGTTTCTGGACTTCCGCCGGAAAAATGTTATTCTCTTTGTAAACGGCATACGAATCCGCCACCTCCGCCCCATTGACGAAAAGTTTCTTGTTCACGATTTTTACCGTATCGCCTTCTACGGCCACCACCCGTTTGATAAAATCTTTACTCTCATCCAGGGGGTAGATAAAAACAACGACGTCCCCCCTCCTGGGTTTTTCCAGGGGGAAAAGGCTGATGAAGGTAAAAGGAATTTTCACCCCGTAGAGAAACTTGTTCACCAGAATATGATCCCCGATTTCCAGAGTAGGCTCCATCGAGCCCGAAGGAATCTTGAAGGCCTGCACCACAAAAGTGCGGATGAACATAGCCAGCACCAGCGCGATGATGATCGCTTCGGCATACTCCCTAAAGGTTGATTTCTTCTTAATTTTTATCTCGCCTTTTTGAACCTTCACCCTTCCTCCCCGATGCTTTATTATTTCACCGCAGAGAACGCAGAGAATAATTGAATTGTATAGGAGGCTCTTGCAAAAGTATTTTTTTGTGGTTCGACAAGCTCACCACGAACGGAAAAACTAAAAAAATTCAACCTAAGCCCGTTCACCCTGAGCCTGTCGAAGGGTAAATTACGGACTTTTGCAAGAAGCTCTATGGTAGCAATTTAGCGTTTTGATCCGCCTCAGGCGGACCAGAAATCCCTCCCGACCTCCCTTTAATAAAGGGAGGAGATTAAAGTTTCCCCCTTTGAAAAAGGGGGATTAAGGGGGATTTCATGCCGATTCTTAATATTTTTTGGATTTTTGAACTGTTTTTCATAAGGCTAAACTGTTACGATTTTTGAACTTTTTTCTCTGTGATCTAGGTGTCCTCTGTGGCAAATTTATATTTACCTCAGCGGTCTCTGCGCGCTCTGCGGTGAATTTTTTTTGAAGTATTCCACGGTCCTGCGCAACCCCTCTTCGAAAGAAACCTGCGCCTTCCAGCTCAGGCCGGTGCGGGCTCTTGCGCAATTCAAAACACTCCGGCGTTGCTCCCCCGGCTTGGCCGGTCCATGAACTTCCCTGGCTGACTTCCCGGTAACATTGGCTAAATTTAAGAAAAGCTCATTGACGTTTTTCTCAACGCCTGTGCCGATGTTGAAAGCCCCGGAGACTTTCGGGTGTAAGGCCAGAGCATTGGCTTCGGCAACGTCTTCGACATATACGTAATCGCGCGTCTGCAACCCATCACCGTTAATCAGCGGCTGCCCATCGGCCAGAAGTTTTTCAGTGAAGATGGCCACCACCCCGGCCTCTCCGAAAGGGTCTTGCCGGGGGCCGTAAACATTCCCGTAGCGTAGAGCTACATATTCCAGGCCGTATACAATTTTGTAGTAGTTAAGATACAGTTCCCCGGTGGCCTTGGCCACTCCGTAAGGGCTCATCGGGCGGAAAGGAAGCTCTTCGCTGGCTGGTTCGTCATTTTCCGGTTGATCGCCGTAGATGGCTCCCCCGGAAGAGGCGAAGAGAAACCGGCTTACGCCGTGTTTTAAAGCTTTCTCCAGAAGGTGCAACATCCCCAGGATATTTACCCCGGCATCAAAGAGAGGATCCATAACTGATTTGCGGACATCAATCTGGGCGGCATGATGATTGACTACTTCGGGCTTCTCCCGGGCAAAGATTTCTTCCATCCCCTGGTCGCGGATATCCAATTGATAAAATTGAACCCTGGGATTAAGATGCTCCAGCTTTCCTGTTGTCAGGTTGTCCACCACGATCACCCTGTGGCCATCGTTGATGTACCGGTCGGCCACATGGGACCCTATAAAACCCGCTCCTCCAGTTACCAATATTCTCATCTTTTCCCCCGAAAACGCTAAAATTTCACCGCAGAGGGCGCGGAGAATCCCCAAAAATTTAACAGGCTGCTGAAAAAGTCCTTTCCGGCCTTGGGTCGTCATTCCTGCGGAAGCAGGAATCCAGTTTTTTCAAGGTATTCTGGACTCCCGATTGCGCGGGAGTGACCAGGTGGCTGGTTTTTCCGCAAACTGTTAATAAAATATTTCGATTTTCATTTTTCATTTTGCATTTTTACTTTTGAATTTTAAACTTTAAATTTTGCATTTTTCTTTTATGCGTTGCATAAAATCCTTTGATAACCTGCACCACCTTCCGCTGCTGCGCCGGCGTTAACTCCGGATAAATCGGCAAGGCTATGATTTCCCGGGCGGCCCGCTCCGATTCGGGAAGGTCGCCCTCACTGTATCCTAAGTTTTGATAACACTCCTGCAAATGGAGAGGAACCGGATAATAGACTTCACTCCCGATCCCTTCCCGGGTCAAGCGCTCCCGCAGAGCATCTCTCTCTTTAACCCGGATGACAAACTGGTTAAAAACGTGATAACAGTCCTGCTTGATGTCCGGAAGAGAAAGAAAAGCCCGGGGTATCCCGGACTCCCTGAAAAGGGCTAAATACCGATCGGCATTTTTCCGCCGCCTTTCCGTCCATTGATTTAAATATTTTAGTTTCACCTTAAGAACCGCCGCTTGCAGCGCATCCAGGCGGCTGCAAATGCCGATCTGCCGGTGTTGATATTTATGCTTGGACCCGTGAATCCGGAGGATGCGCACTTTTTCGGCTAATTCATCATTCCGGGTAACCACCATCCCTCCGTCGCCAAACCCGCCGAGGTTCTTGCTGGGATAGAATGAGAAACATCCTAAATCCCCAATAGCTCCGGCCATCCATTCTTCCGGAAAACTTTGCGCCCCCGAAGTGGAGTTGCTTTTTTGTCTGGCTCCCAGGGCCTGGGCCGCGTCTTCCACCACGCGCATCTCATAACGCCGGGCGATACCCATGATTGCTTCCATGTCGGCCATCTGGCCGAAGAGATGAACGGGAATAATTACTTTAGGCCTCTCTTCTTTGCGGCGTATTTTCCGCAAATAATCTTCGAGCTGGTTAGGGTCGAGGTTGTACGTATGCGGGTCAATATCCAAATAAACCGGAATCGCCCCCAGTCTGGAAACGGACCCGGCCGTAGAGAAAAAAGTGTAAGAAACCGTGGCTACACGGTCGCCGGCCTTCACGCCCAGGGCCATTAAAGAAAGCAGCAAAGCATCCGTCCCTGAGGCCACGCCGATGGCGTGGGGTACCCTTAGGTATTCGGCAACTTCTTTTTCGAATTTTTCTACCACCGGGCCAAGAATAAACGCCTGGGATTCCAGGACCTCCCGGACCGCTTGATTTACCCCGTCCTTAATATTCCTGTATTGTTTCTTTAGGTCTAAAAGAGGTACTTTCGTATGCCCCTCCTTTTAAAAAATATTCACCGCAGAGCGCGCCGAGAACGCAGAGAAATAAATAAGATCAAAAAAGAAATATCAAAAGTCGTAACACTTTAGTTCTTTGAAGAAAGGTGTGCCACCAGGGTTAAGGGATTCCGGGGCCCGGGGGCCAGACCGGCCCGCTTGGAATCATAAGGCGCTGATTTCTCCGTGGATGGGGCGGGGAAGATACCCCCCGCCTCCTCCGGAGGAAACGGGCTTTTATCCTCGAGGAAAAGGGGAAACCCAACCGATGCTTCCGGCGCGTTCCGCCCTGGCCCCCGGGCCCAAACAGAGGTGTTGCCGCCATTTTTTCAAAACTCTAAACTGATACCAAAATTCAAAATCAACTTGTATTTTTGTATTTTGCTATCTGGTTTTTGGTTCTCTTTTTTTCTCAGTGTTCTCTGCGGTGAATATCTAAATTAACGCAAAAAGAAAGCCAGGACACCCTGGCTTTCCTCCATTTTTTCATTTACTTTTCACATTTCCACCTTCATCCTTTTCCGCCATATTTTCCCGAAAAGGTAGGCCGTGAATAAATTAGAATTAGCCACAGAGGGCACAGAGATCACAGAGTTTTAAAACCGTGATTAAGAAAAAGTAAAGAATATGGCAAACGCCCAAAGTGATCCAGCTTAAGGCTACACTAAAGATGAAAAAAAGAATTTTCTAAACAATCAAGCTCAAATGGAATAATCCGCAGGCTGAACAAAATCAGGACGTTTTTCCCTTCGCTGTCTTATTGAGAATCTTCCAGGTTTTCAGGAGTTCCAAAGCCCTTTCCAGCGGAGGATCTTCCGGCGTTTCCGTAGCCAGGCCAGTCTCTCCTCTCTTTTTTTCCGGAGGTCTTTCCAGAGTTTTCTCGGGGATAGCTTCCTGGGGCTTGGCCGGAGCTACTTCTCCCTCTCCCCGCAAATGATGCTCTAAATCTTTTTCCCGGATGAAACGCTGGGTGGCTCCCGGGCGAGTCCCCGGTGGAAGGTCTGCCACTATAATGTCGGGAACAATCCCCTGGGCTTGAATGGAGCGGCCGTTCGGCGTGTAGTAGCGCGCAGTGGTCAACCGGACCGCCGACCCATCCTCCAGTGGAATGATGGTTTGGACCGACCCTTTGCCGAAGGTCGGCGTTCCCAGGATTACCGCCCGCCCATGGTCCTGAAGCGCTCCGGCCACGATCTCGGAAGCGCTGGCGCTGCCGGCGTTTACCAGCACGATCAGCGGATAATCGCGCGCCTTCTCTTTTTTCTTAGCATAAAATTTCATCTTTTGCCCTTCTACACGCCCCTCCGTATAGACGATCATCCCCGATTCCAAAAATTCATCGGCCACCTTAACCGCTTGTTCCAGGAGTCCGCCCGGGTCATTGCGCAGGTCCAGGATCAGCCCCTTCAGCGTTCTTTCTTTTGATTCCATCTTCTCCAGGACGATTTTCACATCGGCATGGGTCTTCTCGATGAATTGATTAATTTTTATATAGCCATACCCTTCTTCAAGCATCCTCGAGCGCACGCTGCGGATGGGAATGATGGCCCGGGTCAAAGTAATATCCCGGGGCTCGGTGAACCCTGTGCGCATAATGGTGATGGTGACCTGCGTCCCCTGTGGGCCGCGCATTATTTTTACCGCGTTCATCAGGTTCATGTCTTTGGTGGATTTTCCGTCAATTCGCAAAATCTGGTCTCCGCTCTGGATTCCCGCCCGGGAAGCCGGCGTGTCTTCGATGGGAGCGACGACCGTAAGGACTTTGTCGCGAATGGTAATCTCGAAACCAATTCCCCCGAAGCTTCCCCTAGTCTCGGTCTGCATTTCTTTGAAGACTTCCGGAGTCATGAAGGCGCTATGAGGGTCCAGGGTCTCCAGCATCCCATTTATCGCCCCATGGATTAAATTGGTGATTTTGACGGGTTCGACGTAATTCCTTTCTACGATGGCCAGGACATCCGCCAGGATCCTCAACTTTTCGTAGGCGGCATTGATGTCCGCACCCACGCGGTGGACCCTGCCCCCCCCAACGAAAACTCCCAGGACAATCGTAAAAATAATAATAGCCAGGAATTGTTTCTTCTTTATTAAGTTACGCATAGCTTTCTCCTTTCCACCCGAAAATGCCTTCCGGGTGGATTACCGGCCCTTCGGATAGGTTAGCCATTCCAGGGGGTCCAGGGGCTTTCCCTTCTGGCGAATTTCAAAATACAGGCAGGGCCCTTTGAGTGAACCCGTATCGCCCACCAGGGCTACAACCTCTCCTGCCCGAACTTCTTCTCCAACTTTTTTAATCAGGGCGGAGGCGTGGCCGGACAAGGTATAATAGCCCTCTCCGTGGTCGATAATCAGGATCTTTCCGTATCCTTTAAACCAATCGGAATAGAGCACCCGCCCATCGTAAACTGCCCGGATCTCTGCCCCCGGTGAAGCTTCAATTTCGATCCCTTTCTGATAAGTGAAGGTATTGAACTTGGGATTCTCGTTCCTGCCGAAAGTGCTCAGGATTCGGCCATCCACCGGAAAAGATAGCCTTCCCCGGAAAGCCCCAAACCCTTTGCCGGCTGGAACGAAGACCTCAGCCCTGGCTTTCTCCCGGATTTTTCTCTCTAAACGGTCAATCAGACCTTGCAGGTTTACTGAGGCTGTTTCCAGTTCCTTGATGGCCGCCAGGTACATGCGTTTCTCGTCCCGGACGGAATCAAGCAACCGGCTCTTTTGCGACTTGTCTTTCTGAATTTCGGCCCGTTTTAGTTCGGTCTGTTCTTTAAGCCCCTTTAGCTCCCGTTCATCTTTTTTCAGTTGCTCCTGGTACTCCCCCAGGATGGTCTGTTTCTTGCGGTAATCTTCGACTATTTGGCGGTCCTGGTTGAGGATGGATGCCAAATAGCGCTGGCTGTTTAACAACTCCCCGTAAGACGGCGAGGAGAAGATTACCTGGGGCATCCCGGCATCCCCGAATTTATAAAGAGCTACTAACCTTTCCGTTAGGAAGGTCTCTTGAGATGAGATATTTTGGCCCAGCAGGCGTTGTTCATTTTCTGTTTTCTGCACTTTTCGTGCCACAACTTCTATCTTCTGATTCAGAGCCTTTAATTCTTTCCCCCTCTTAATGAGGTTTCGGTCCAGGGTGTTAAGTTGAGAAAGGATTGAAGATTCTTTCTTGCGGATCTCTTTAACCCGTTGTTTTTCTTCCTGGATCTTTTTTTTAAGGCCGCTCAGCTCTTTTTTACTCTCGGCCACGCCGCTCCTGACCTTCTGCAGATCGGTCTCGGCAATCCCTCTCCCGACCAGGATCATGGCCGTAAAAACAGCCAAAATATAAAAGACCCTTAAACGCGTAGGTACCTCCCCACGGAAACCTGTGTTCCGATGAACCCCAAAACAACCCCTCCGATGATCATGGCGGCCGCTTGTTCGAGGCTGAGAAAATACAAAGGAAAATTTCCCAAGAGGGACTTCAAGGGGTCGTATACCTCAGTGACAAACAGGTGAAAAAATATGAAAAGAATCAATAAGGATAGGAAGGCGCCAAAAAACCCTTGCAGGACTCCTTCGATATAGAAGGGAGTGCGGATGAAAAAGCCGGTCGCTCCCACCGAACGCATAATCTCAATCTCTTCCCGCCTGGCGTAAATATTCAGGCGGATGGTGTTGGAGATGACCAGGATGGTAGAAGTCAGCAGCAGCCCGCCCAACCCCAGGCCCAACACCTGTAAAAGAACTAAGAAGGCCGAGAATCGCTCCACCCATTCGGCCCCATACTGCAAATCCTCAACTTGCGGATCTCCTCGCAACTTTTCCAGCAGGCGTTGCACACCGACGGAATTCTGGTAGTCTGGTTTGAGTTTAATTTCCAGCGAGGCCGGAAGGGGGTTGCGCGGCAGCCCCTTAAGCAGCCCTTTGCGTCCCTGCAATCTCTCTTCCAGGGTCTTCAGGGCCTCATCCTTGGAGCGGTAGCCCACTTCTTGCACTTCTTCAAATCCCCTGATCTTTTCCCTGAAGCGAGCTGTCTGATCCGCGCTCAGGGAATCCGCCAGATAGACCGTAACCCGGATGCGGCTTCTCCATTCTTCCAGCAACCCTTTGGCGTTGAAGAAGATCACCAAAAAGAGACCAAGGACGAGCAATGAAAGGGTGATGGTCCCCAGGGTGATCGTATTCATCCAGGGGTTTTGTTTCAGGTTTTGCCAGGTCTGACGGAAAAAATATCCCCCCATCCCGCCTAACTTTCCATTTTGAATTTCATGGCGACGTTCTCTACCTCCCTGCGGTGAACGGCATAGAATGACCATCTTCAAGTTATTAACACCCCCACCCTAACCCTCCCCCATCCAGGGGGAGGGAATTTTGGATCCCCCAGTATCTCCCCTCCCCTGGCGGGAGGGGGTTGGGGGGAGGGGGATAAAAAAGGAAATTCCTATACATTCAAGTTATCAATTAGCAATGATCATTGAACATTGAACATTGATAATTGACTATTGACTATTGACCATTTCATGTTCATTGCCTAAAGTGATCCAGCTTAAGGCTATACTAAAGTTGACAAAAGGAATTTCCTATACAATTTAATTAAAATCCCCGTGGCTAAGCAGCGAATTTTTTACGACCCGGCCGCTCTCTAATACGATGCGTTCTTTGGGCAACAGCATTGGAAGCCCGTCATTGTGCGTGGCTAAAATCAAGGTTGTTCCGCGCAGATTGATTTCATCAAAGAGGCGTAAAATTTCCTTCGCAGCCTTAAGGCCGATATTGCCGGTAGGTTCATCGGCCAAGAGCAACAAAGGGCGATTGACAATGGCCCGGGCGATAGCCACACGCTGTTGTTCTCCGGCAGAAAGCTGGGCGGGCAAACAATTCCCTTTACGCTCCACTCCCGTAAGCCTTAAAGCCTCCAGGGTTTTTTTGGCAATATCCTTTCTTTTCCCTCCTATAACTTCCAGAGCAAAGGCCACATTTTCGAAGATTGTCCGCCGGGAGAGGAGCTTTAAATCCTGAAAAACCACGCCGAGACTTCTTCTCAGTTTGGAAATCTCCCTGGGTTTCAGTCGATTTATGTTAAATCCATTGACCTGGATTTCTCCTGCTGTCGGCCGCTCAGCCGCGTACAGCAGCTTCAGCAAGGTCGTCTTCCCGGCTCCGGTGGGCCCGGTAAGATAGACAAATGCCCCTTTTTCCACCTTCAGGGTTATGTCCAACAGCGCCTGAGGGCTGGCGGCGTAAGCCTTGCTCACATGGATCATCTCAATCATCGTCGGTGGGCCTGACTCCTTAAATAACCTTTTTCCCCCCCCACCCCGCCTCTCCCGCAAGAGGAGGGAGTTTCCGGATGAGAACGAGGTAGATAATGTGCCCGCAAAAAGTATGATCGGCCTATAATCTTAGATATTTTTTTAAATATTAACACATCCTTGGGCTTATCACAAGAGCTTCTTGCAAAAGTCCGTAATTTACCCTTCGACAAGCTCAGGGTGAACGGGCTTAGGCTGAAATTATTTATTTTTTCCGTTCGCGGTGAGCTTGTCGAACCACAAAAAAATACTTTTGCAAGAGGCTCACAAGATAGTAAATATCCCAAACCAGGACCAAGGTATTAAAAGGGGTAATCTATCGTATCGAAGTATCAAATATGATGGCCTCGTAAAAAGTCGTCACTCCGGCCTGCCTGTGCCTGGCAGACAGGTGAAAATCGGAGTCCAGAGGTTTGATAAATCCTTGAAATAACTGGATTCCGGCTTTCGCCGGAATGACGGGGAAAGGGGCTTTCGGACTTTTAACGAGGCCATCAAATATATTTGCTTAAGCAATTTTTGCTAAATCCGCATCTCGAAGCAAGAAATTCGAAACAATTCCAAATGCTCCAAAATCAAAACAAAAGCTTTTGTTTCAGTCTTGGAACATTCGTAACAATTTAGCGTTTTGATCCGCCTTAGGCGGATCACTTTTGCCACTTGACACTTATCCTTTATCCTTTACTTTTTCTTAATTATCTTTTTAATAGCTCTGTGATCTTTGTGCCCTCTGTGGCTAATTTAATTTATTTCCCTCATGGCGTTGGCAGGGCGGTGATGACTGTTTTTATTTTTTCTTTCTTTTCGAAAGAAAGGGCAAATTGGCGGGCTTCCTGCAAAGATTGAAAATGCCCGACGCGCACCCGATACCAGGTCCCCTTTGCCGCTGCGCTTCCGGTGATCTGATAAGCGGCATATCCTTTGTTCTGCAACAGATTGACCATCTGTTTGGCCTCTTCCACATTGTTGAAGGCCGCGACCTGCAGCGTAAAACGGGCTTTGGCTGTGCCGGATTTCTTTTCTTCGATGGAAGAGGAAACAATCTCTTCCGCAGGGCCTAAAACCTTCTCTTCCCGAACCTTTTGTTTGGCCTGAGTAGTTTGTCCGCCTTTTTCTTTTGGCTTTGCCCCAATTGCGGGCATTGGGGATTTTTCTTCCATGTCGGGCAGGAAGTCTCGCTCCTTAAGCTCGGCATGACGCGGAGAATCCTTTTTTTCTCCGTTTTTTCTTTCCAGCTTTGCCCGGGAGGGGGATTCCCCGCGATGCTTAAGATCGCTTAGGGCTTTGCCCATCCATACCCCGGAAACGAAAGCCACCAGAGTCAAGATGAAGGCGCCGGCTATGATAAAAGTCCACCTTTTGCCCCCTTCTGCCGCCGGGGAACGAGCTAATCTTCCGGCCCCGTGGGTAGTTCTGATCCGGCGCCTGGCCGCGTCTCTTTTCAATTTTTCAATCTCTGCTTCCATTACATACGTTCCAGAGCTTCCATCCCTAGGATTTCCAGGCAGGCGGCCAGGACTCTTTTTACTCCATGAGTCAAAAGGACGCGAGCCTGCGTAACTCTTTTTTCTTCCCCCAGCACCCGGTGTCTGGCCAGAAAAACATTAAAGGACATGGCCAACTCCAGCATATAAACAGCGATTACTGACGGCTCATACTCTGCGGCGGCCCGCTCGATGACTTCGGGAAACTCTCTCAGGCGCTTGATTAAATCGAACTCTTCATCGCTCGCCAGAACCCCATAGTCAACTGCCGCCATCACCTCCCCGGAATATTTCCTCATTATTCCGCAGCAACGCACGTGAGCGTTCTGACAATAAGGGCCGGTAGCGCCCTCAAAGCCCAGGATTCGATCCCAGTCGAACTCCACGTCTTTAGTCCGTTTGGTCCTGAGGTCGTTAAAAATGATGGCCCCCAGGCCTACAGCCCGGGCGATATCCTTCCTCTCCTTCTCTAAAATCTTCCCGATGCGGGCTTCCTTGTCCTCACCCCGCTCTTCGATCACCCGTTCCGCTCGCTGCACTGCCTCGTCGATGACATCCTGCAAAAAAACAACTTCCCCTCGGCGGGTGCTCATTCCCAGAACATGGCCAAAGTCCACATGCCCTAACCTTTTACTCCACTCGTAGCCCATGAGTTCCAAAACCTTGAATAGCTGCTGGAAATGGAGCCTTTGGGGAACGCCCACAACATAGATCATCTTGGCGAAATCCCATTTCTCAAAGCGATATTCAGCCGCGGCAATGTCCCGGGTAAGATAAAGGGTGGCTTCGTCTGTTTTCAGAATGAGGGCCGGCGGCATCTGATAGGCTTCCAGAGGAACCACCCAGGCCCCCTGGCTTTCTATGAGAAGCCCGGTCCCGCGCATACGTTCGATTAAGCCGGGAAGCCGGTCCTGGTAGAAGCTTTCTCCCTCGTAAGAATCGAAAGTGATGCCCAGGAATTTATAGAGCCGCTTAAATTCTTCCACGCTGATTTCCCGAAAACGGCTCCAGAGAGAGCGGGCCTCGGGGTCTCCCTCCTCCAGTTTCCTGAACCAGCCTCTGGCCTCTTCGTGAAGTGGTCCTTCGTCTTTACTCTCCTGGTGAAACCGGCTGTACACCTCCAGCAGATGTTTCAGGGGCTTAGCTTCCAGTTGCTCCAGGCTCCCCCATCTTTTGAAGGCCGTGATCACTTCCCCGAATTGCTTGCCCCAATCCCCCAGATGATTGAGCCGGACTACGTCATATCCCCGTCGTTCGAAAATCTGACAGAGAGCATGGCCGATGATCGTAGAGCGCAGGTGGCCGACGTGAAAAGGCTTGGCAATATTGGGGGAAGAGAATTCGATCAGGATTCTTTTTCCCGCTCCTTCCAAACTCTGTCCGTAGCCTGGCCCCTCGGAAAAAATTCTTTGCAGAACCCTCTCAGCCCAAGCCTCCCGCTGGATTCGGAAATTGATGTAGGCGCCTGCCGTTGTGCAATCGGCCAGCAGCCCTGCCGGCTTGAATTTCAGGGCGATCTCCCGGGCCAAATTCTGGGGAGATTTTTTCATAGTCCTGGACAATGTAAAGCAGGGAAAGGCATAATCCCCCCATTGAGGATCACGGGGGACCTCGATCGATCGATGCAATTCATCGGCAGAAAGGCCAGTTTCCCCTGATATAAAATCAGCTATGGCCCGGGTCACTTCGCTCATGGATCCGTTAAAAACTAGGCACCGCAGAGTACGCGGAGAACGCCGAGAATTTTTAAATTAGCCACAGAGATCACCGAGTTTTAAAACCGTGATTGATGGTTTCGTAAAAAGTCCCGTTTTCGTCATTGCGAGGAGTTCCGCCAATGCGGGACGACGAAGCAACCCGTATTTTCAAGGACTTATAAAAACGAGATTGCTTCGCTTTCGCTCGCAATGACTCTTCTGCCGACTTTTTAAGAGATCATCATAATTAAGAAAAAGTAAAGAATGTGTCAAACGTCTAAAGAGATTAAGCTGCACGCTACACTAAAGTTGAAAAGCGGTCTCAGCGGTCTCTGCGGTTAAAAAAATCAACTCGCCAGAAGCTCCCCGTAGATCTCCGGCCGCCGGTCCCGCAGAAAAGTCCATACCCGCCGGGTTTTTTCAATCTCCGAAAGATCGATGCTGGCCAGGGCTACCCCCTCCTGCGCGCCGCTGGGCTGGTCCACCAGCTCTCCCTCGGGAGTGGCGCAGAAACTTTTTCCATAAAACTCCTGCTTGGCCTCTTTTCCCACCCGGTTCACCCGGAAGATATAGACCCCGTTGGTTGCCGCATTGGCGCAGATCACTTTTTCCCATTTTCCCTGGGAGGCAAAGGCAGCCGCAGTGGGGGCAAAAATTATCTGAGCTCCTTTAATGGCCAAAATGCGGCACCCTTCCGGAAAAAAATTATCCCAGCAGATTTGCACTCCAACCCGTCCATAGCGCGTTGTCAGGACTGGGAATCCCAGGTCTCCAGGATGGAAATAAGCCCTTTCTTCCCACAGGGGGAGTTGCGGAATGTGCACCTTACGATACTTTCCTAAAATTTCTCCATCCGCATCGATCACCACCGCTGTATTGAAATAAAGGCCCCGGGGGTCTTTCTCAAAAAGAGATAAAACCATTACGGCCTGGGTCTGCAAGGCCGTCTGCTGCATAGCTTCTGTTGTCGGGCCGGGAATTTCTTCGGCCAGATGAAAATTCTCCCGGTTGATGTCCATCGGGAACCAGTGGGTGGTGAAAAGCTCCTGGAAGCAAATAATCTGCGCGCCCCGTTCAGCAGCGATCACGGACAGCAGCCTGGCTTTTTCCAAATTCTTTGCTTTATCCGGTGAACAATTCAATTGAATTCCAGCAATTTTCAACATTCCCTTTTAACTCCTCCGTTTTGTTAAAAAGTGTAGCCCTTTTCTCCATGAGGGTCAAGGAAGAAAAGGGCCACTTCACCGCAGAGATCGCGTTCTCTGCGCTATCTTAATCGAGGAATCAAAAAAAGACCCCGGTGGAATCTTTCCCCGGGGTCAACTGCGGGTCTAAAAATAATACCATATATCCTGGAATTATACTTTCACCACATTCGTCGCTTGAGGCCCTTTTGCGCCTTCGGCGACTTCGAACTCTACCTTCTGGCCCTCGGCCAATGACTTGAACCCATCTCCTTGAATGGCTGTATAGTGAACAAAGATATCCCTCCCGCCATCCTGTTCAATAAAGCCATACCCCTTGCTATCATTAAACCATTTCACCCGACCGATCAACTTCATCAAGCCCCTCCTTTTTCTTGCCCGAACCAGCGACCCGCAAACTGGCACGTTACCGCCGATATCCTCGGCATTTCCGCCGTTCGCATACCATAATTATCTAAATCCTGTCAAGATATTTTTAAGACTTTTGAAAATTAAAATTAGCCACAGAGGACACAGAGATCACAGAGTTTTAAAACCATGATTAAAAAAAAGTAAAGAATATGTCAAACGTCTAAAGTGATCTGCCTAAGGCGGACTAAAGTTGAAAAAAGGAATTTCCTATACGATACATTTATTTAATTTTTTCAAGGCCCTTGGTTTTCAACCTTCCCCCCCAACTGGCCGCAGGCGGCCATGATGTCCGACCCTTTGCTCTGCCTGACCATGGTTGTAAAACGCTTGGCCATGAGGATCTGGCGGAATTTTTGAATGGCAATATCTTCGGGTCGCTTAAAAGGACTTTGGGAATGTTCGTTGAAAGGAATCAGGTTTATTTTGGCGCGAATCCCCTTTAACAATTTGGTTAAACGCCTAGCATCTTCCTCTGAATCGTTCAGCCCCCTGATCAAGACATACTCAAAAGTTATCTTTTCCCGGTTGGCCAAAGGAATTCTACGACAGGCGGCCAGTAAATCGTTTAAAGGATACTTGCGATTGATGGGCATCAAGGCGCTGCGCTGCTCGTCGGTCGAAGCATTCAGCGATATGGCTAATTTGATAAAATGATGCCGGGAAGAGATCTCTTCCATCTCCGGGATGATCCCGGCGGTGGAGAGGGTGACCCGCCTGTGGGAAAAATGAAGCCCTTCGGGTGAACGAATAACCTTAAGAGCCCGTACTACGTTATCAAAATTATGCAGCGGCTCCCCCATGCCCATGAGGACAAGGTTGGTGAGCTTTTCTTCCGCTAAGAGCGTGGCCTGGACTCCGATGACCTGGTCGATGATTTCAGAGGGGTCAAGGTTGCGCGCCAGCCCCCGGGTTCCGGTAAGGCAAAATTTGCACCCCAAGGCGCAGCCGGCCTGAGTGGAAAGGCAGAGCGTGAAGTGGTCTTTTTCCGGAAGAAGGACGCTCTCAAGCGCTTCCCCGTCAGTCAGGAGGAAGCGGTATTTTTTTGTGCCGTCCGGAGAAGCTTTTACTTCTGCCGGCTGTAAAAAGCTGATCCGGGAATTTTCCCTTAATTTTTCCCGGAAACTCCTGGCCAGGTCGGTCATCTCCTCAAAGCTTCGCGCCTTTCGCCCATACAACCATCGGGCCAATTGCCCGGCCCGAAATGGTTTTTCCCCGAGGGAAACCACGAAAGATTCCAATTCATCAATCGTTAAATTTTTCAGGTTCACCCGGCCGTTTCTTTCTCTCATGATCCTTTGGCCGCTGCCTCTCCGGCGACCCATCCCGTGCTGAACGCGGCTTGCAGATTATACCCGCCTGTCTTCCCGTCCACATCAATCACTTCTCCGCAGAAATAAAGGCCCTTGATGAGCTTCGATTCCATGGTTGAAGGATGAATCTCCTTCACGGAAACGCCCCCGGCAGTGACAATGGCCTCATCTATGGGCCTGGGACCATTAATCGAAAGCCGCCAATCCTTGAGCAGGCTCAAAAGGCGTTTCCTTTCAGCGGCACGCACCTCGGATCCCTTCACAGCCGGGGATATTTCAGCCCTCTGGATGAAAATGGGAACGAGTCTTTTGGGTAAAAGATTGGGCAGGATGTTTTGAATTTTCTGGCGATGGTGAGTTTGAAATTCGCGGATCAAGCGAGCTTCTACCTGTTCGCTGGATAAAGCCGGCTTGAAATCTATGGATAACTCCACTCTGGCGCTGGACAGCTTGTCCACGGCAATACTGCTCAGGGTGAGGATGATCGGACCCGATACGCCAAAATGAGTGAAGAGCATTTCGCCAAATTCATCTCCAGCCTTTCGGCCATCAGCAAGAAGTGTCACCTTTACGTTCTTCAGCCCTAAGCCCTGAAGGCCCTGGACAAAAGGCATTTCAACCTCCAGCGGAACCAGGGCCGGTCGAATCGGCTTTAGGGTATGCCCAAGTTTTTCGGCCATGCGGAATCCATCGCCGGAGGATCCGGTTTCCGGGTAAGAGGCTCCTCCCGTGGCCAGGATTACTCTATGCGCCTCGATTATCCCTGAATCCGCGCGCGCCCCGATTACCCGGCGACCCCTGGCCAGGATTTCCCGTGCCGGAGCATGAATCAGGGTTTTAATGCTGGGGAAACCGGCATAATCGCGCAGAACCCGCACAACATCTTGCGCCCGGTTGGAGGCCGGGAAAATTCGTCTTCCCCTCTCCTCAACCACCGGCAGGCCGCGGGAGGTAAAAAAAGAAATCAAATCACCATTGAAGAATCGGGAAAAAACATTATGGAGGAACTTTCCGTTATGCCGGTAGGCTTCTATAAAGGTTTGAATGTCCCCGCCGTTGGTCAGGTTGCACCGGCCCTTGCCGGTCAAGGCCAGCTTGATTCCTACCCGGCCCATTTTTTCCAGCAGGAGCACCCGGCATCCCTTTTCTGCGGCCCGTCCCGCAGCCATCAGACCCGAAGCTCCCCCGCCTATTACGATCACATCCCAGTTCAATTTTTAATTCTATTCACCGCAGAGTGCACAGAGAACGCGGAGGATAAATAAATCAAAAATCAAAATTACAGCCCAAAAACGAAAAAATTTTTAATTAGCCACAGAGGACACAGAGATCACAGAGTTTTAAACCATGATTAATAAAGAATAAGTGTCATACGTCTAAAGTGATTAAGCTGCAGGCTACACTAAAGTTGAAAAAAGAAATTTTCTAAACAATCGAGTCACATTTTTAACTTTGAATTTTCGTTTTGCATTTTGGTTTTTACCTTTTGTTTTATATTGATCTCCGCGGTCTCTGCGTCCTCTGTGGTGAATAATCTTTGGGCCTCAGCGCTCCCTGCGGTGAACTCTGTGCCCTCTGTGGCAAAAGAAATTACCCACAGATTTCCAGGGCGTTGAAAAAATACCCTGTCTCAAAGGCCGCTGTCTCCGGCGCGTCTGAGCCGTGAACAATGTTTCGTTCTATATTGGAGGCAAAATCGCGGCGGATCGTTCCGGGGAGAGCGTCCTTGGGGTTGGTGGCCCCCATCAGCTCCCGATTTTTGGCAATGGCCTGCAACCCTTCCAGGATCATCACTATGCATGGTCCCGAGGACATGAAATCTGTCAGGCTGCCGTAAAACGCTTTGCCCTGATGAACTGCATAAAATCCTTCTGCCTCTTTTTTAGACATGTGGATCATCTTCATGGCCGCGATTTTTAAATCAGCGCTCTCAAACCTCTTGATCACTTCTCCGATCAAACCCTTGGCCACTCCATCAGGTTTGATTATCGAAAGCGTCCGTTCCATAATTTTCCTCCAGAAATTCAGATATAGAGCCATACGGCTGTACGCCCTAAAGCAGGGAAAACTTTATTATTATGAACTAATTATGATAATTTTTATCATGGGAGCGATCGTAACGCAAGGGAAAATGGCTCTTGCAGGAGGTACGCGGCAACAACAAACGATGCAGCGCAATCCCGCGAAGCGCGGGACAGATAGACTTTTTGCGAAGCCATCAGTTCTAAAGCATGGAACTAATAATGATCCTCTGAATCTGATTGGGGTTATTACCGCCGGTGAGGAAGTGGCCAGAAACAGCCGGTTTGAAAGTGACCAAGGGTAAGGATGAGGCATAGTTAAAAAGCTATGGGAGGACCGAAATAACATCCAAGGGGGTACTTTCCTGGCCGTCCAAATATAGGCACTTTCTCAACGTCCAAAACAGAGTACTTCCTCACCGGCGGTAATATTTATAAAGCATTCCTGTTGACAACAGCATTAAAAGGCTCAAAGGCAAATCTGAAACACCGTTTTAATGGGAGGTTAGATGTGAATTTACTCGAAAAAGATGAACTGAAGGAGCTCCTGATCAAATGCTGGATGAGCCATGATGGGATGTGGTTCTACCATTGTCTGCAAAAATTCGGCATTGAGCAGGCCAACGAGATCAAGTTATTAACACCCCCACCCTAACCCTCCCCCATCCAGGGGGAGGGAATTTTGGATCCCCCAGTATCTCCCCTCCCCTGGCGGGAGGGGGTTGGGGGATGGGGATAGAAAAGCAAATTCCTATACAATCAAGTTATTAACACCCCCACCCTAATCCTCCCCCATCCAGGGGGAGGGAATTTTGGATCCCCCAGTATCTCCCCTCCCCTGGCGGGAGGGGGAGGGGGGGAGGGGGATAAAAAAGCAAATTCCTATACAATGAACTTAGCATCCATCCGATCATTATCGGAGATAGAGGTCCCGAGGATAAGCAAGGCTCTAGGGATAGAAAAGGAAAAAACCAATACTTTTGAAGAGCTCAAGGAAGTCATTGATGGCCTGTTTGGAGTTGTTAGGGGCAAGTTTATGCAATTCAAGTATTTTTTCCCATCGGAAAATTGTATGCAATGGGAAATGCAAAGGTGTTTCGCTTATGAAGGAGTGAAGAGAAGTGGAGTGATCGATCAATACCGGTGCGGCATTCTTTACAGGGTCAAATGCTGGTTCGATATTCTGGGATTGAAGTACACCCTTACTCCCCCATTAGGCTTCTGCCTGATGCATAACGGGGGAAAATGTTCCGGAGAAATCAGATTTTGTTTCTGAAGAGTTAATGACAAAAATCAATGCTGTGACCACGGAATTATAACATTCTTCTAAATGTTCCGCGAGTCGAACAAATCAAACTATATCGGAGGGAAATATGGAAAATAAAAAGAATTTGGCCGCCCCTTGCGGGTTGTATTGTGGTGTCTGGTGTGCTACCCCCGATCAAGAATGGACCCATGTAAGCGGTAGAGATGGACCCAGCCCGAAGTTGCATGTTTTTGAGTTGGGGAGGAGATAAGCACCGGTTTAGGGACCCATCCTGCAGTTAGACTGATGT
>Ga0194125_10000293_pt1 | contig 82444 bp, 78 predicted proteins | sample TA2KigC250mmetaG_FD_148626 | JGI IMG/M metagenome (GOLD analysis project Ga0194125, IMG submission 148626) | Freshwater microbial communities from Lake Tanganyika, Tanzania - TA2015034 Kigoma Deep Cast 250m | ecosystem: Environmental > Aquatic > Freshwater > Lake | place: Tanzania: Lake...
TGTCTATGGGATTTGGCAGAGCGTCCCACTAATCAACAAAAGAAGGGCAAAACTAATCAGGCTTCGGTAACACAATTTATGACGCAACCATGCCCAGTTTGGTAACAGTTTATTTTGACGCAACACGGGGGTCATTTAACAGATGCCGATCTATCTTCTTTCTGAGCCCTTCATCTTATGTCATTCTGAGCGAAGCGAAGAATCTCACACAGATCAGAGTAGACTCCGTGAAGAATCTAGACCCTTCACTTCGTTCAGGGTGACAAAAAATTCTCTGATTGCTAAAGGGTTTGTGCGATAATTTTTGACTTTACCCCCTGATTCCCCTTTCCTTCCAGGGAGATAGGATGCAAAAGAATCGTGCATTGATTTTTAACCTATGTTATAATCTTGGTTTATAGACGGACATTAGAAGGAGCGTAAATTTGGACAAAGAGAAGAAGGGAGCCATTATTTCGGATTTTAAAGTTCACGAGGGTGATACTGGCTCTGCCGAGGTTCAGGTGGCATTGCTCACCGAGAGGATAAACCAACTGGCTGAGCATTTGAAAGCACATCCTCATGACCAGCACACCCGTCGTGGGCTTCTAAAGCTGATAGGACAACGAAGACGCTTGCTCGCTTATGTTTCCAAGAGCGATGTGAAACGCTATCGTAGTCTTATTACCAGGTTAGGTTTGAGGAAGTAAGTTACCAGGTATTGTAGGTGAGTTATGTTTGAGTCTGACAAATGTGAAATTGGGGGTAGGTTGCTAACTATTGAGACAGGCAAGTTGGCCCAGCAAGCTGACAGCGCTGTTACTGTGCGCTACGGTGATACCGTGGTATTGGTCACTGTCTGTGTTAGTGATGAGCCCCGCGGAAATGGTGATTTCGTTCATCTGACTATAGATTATGAGGAAAGGCACTATGCTGTCGGCAAGATTCCCGGTAGCTTTATAAGACGAGAGGGACGCCCCAGTCAAGAGGCAACCCTAGCCGGACGACTAACCGACCGCAGTCTACGTCCACTTTTTGACAAAAATTTACATAACGATGTTCAAATTGTGGTTACTGTCCTTTCCACTGACCAGGAAAATGACCCTGATATACTAGCGGTCAACGGGGCTTCGGCTGTAGTAACCCTTTCTTCTATTCCGTTCTATGGTCCGATAGGCGCGGTGCGTGTCGGCTATCTCAATGGCAACCTTGTGTTAAACCCAGCATTGCCTCAGTTGAACGATAGCCTGCTCGACCTTGTTGTTGCCAGCACCAGAGAAGCCATAGTCATGGTGGAAGCAGGAGCCAAGGAAGTTTCTGAGGAGATAGTTCTTGAAGCGATTAAGTTTGGGCACGAGGCGAATCAGGAGATTATAAGGTTCCAGGAGGGTTTGCGGCAGGTTTATAGCAAGCCTAAGATGGAGGTGAAAGCTTCTGAAACTGCCTCCGAACTGCTCGCCGCCGTCTCTTCGGAGTTTGGGCATAAGTTGACTGAGGCAGTTAGACGAACAGAGCGGGCTGAACGGGAAAAGGCGATTGAGGCAGTCAAACAGGAAGCCATCGAGAAGCTTAAGGAGACATTTCCTGAAGCTGATATTGATGCTGCTCTCGAAGACCAAATTAAAAAGGCAGCTAGAGCGAGCATTTTGGAAAAGAAACAGCACCTTGATGGCCGCCAACTCAAGGAGGTACGTCACATTACTGGTGAAGTCGGTTTCCTGCCGCGTACTCATGGCTCAGGGCTGTTCAGCAGAGGGCTCACTCAGGTATTGACCATAACTACTTTAGGTTCTCTACGTCAAGAGCAATTGATTGATGGCTTGGGATTGGAGGCGACAAAGCGTTTCATGCACCACTATAACTTTCCACCCTTCTCTAATGGTGAGGTAAAGCGCCTCGGGTCGCCAGGACGACGTGAAATAGGACATGGTGCTCTGGCGGAAAGAGCTCTGGCCCCGGTGATACCGAGTGAAGACGAGTTTTCTTATACTATACGCTTGGTTTCTGAGGTACTTAGCTCTAATGGCAGCACTTCGATGGCAAGTGTCTGCAGCTCAACTCTAGCCTTGATGGATGCTGGTGTGCCCATAAAGGCTCCGGTGGCGGGGATAGCTATGGGACTAGTTACCAGTGAGGATAATAACTATGTCATCCTTACTGATATTGAGGGCATGGAGGATGCCTACGGTGATATGGACTTCAAGGTGGCCGGTACCAGCCAGGGGATTACGGCTCTCCAATTGGACATCAAGCTTAGAGGTATAAGTTATGAGATTTTGGCTGAAGCGATAAAGCAAGCTCGCGAAGCCCATTCGGAAATACTTGACAAACTGAAGCAGACTATCAGCGCCAGCCGGCCTGAACTTAGCCCTTATGCGCCCAGAATGTATAAGATGACTATTGACCCGAGCAAGATTGGTGCCGTGATTGGACCTGGGGGCAAAACTATTCGGTCCATAATTGATGAGGCGAAGGTGACCATAGATGTTGAAAATGATGGGACGGTGATTATCGGCTCACCCAGTCAGGAAGCAGCTCAGAAAGCAATTGAAAAAATAGAGAGCCTGACTCGAGATGTGGAAGTTGGCGGTGTTTATACCGGGAAGGTCACTCGTTTGACAAACTTTGGTGCATTTGTTGAGATTCTGCCCGGAAAAGAAGGGCTGGTTCATATAAGTGAGCTGGCTGATTATCACGTGGCTAAGGTTGAAGATATTGTGAAGGTGGGCGATGAGGTTATGGTTAAAGTTATTGAAATTGACCATCTGGGAAGGATAAATCTGTCACGACGGGCAGTTTTTTCAGATTTGTCACAAGTTCGAGGAGCTAAAGTTGTGGACTCTACTGCAGCAGGACATCCTCCCCGAAAGGAGCAGGAACGCCGCCCTGCTGCTCACCAGCGGGATAGCAGAGATAGCCGACGCCGCCGTTACTGAGTGGCTTAAAAAGCCTTTGCCTTTATAAAAGCAGTGAGGGGTGGGAAATGGAACCGATAACAGTGTTAGTCCACGGAGCCTTAGGCAAGATGGGGAGGGAAGTCACGGCTGCGATATGTCGAGACCCCGAACTAGAGGTGGTTGGTGGTGTTGACATTAAGGCGACACAAGAGCAGTTCACCTTGCCCGATGGTTCAAAGAAGGTGCCTTTTTCTTCCGATTTGAGTTCGCTTCTTGAAGTCTGTCATCCTAAGGTATTAGTAGATTTCACGATTGCTGAAGCCTCTATATCGGCGGCTCGCACTGCCCTTAAACGGGGCGTTAACGTTGTTATAGGCACATCGGGGCTGTTAGAGGACAATCTCAAAGAGATTGCCCAACTGTCTGAAGCTAATAGGGTAGGTGCCGTAGTAGCCCCTAACTTTACCATCGGGGCAGCAGTGCTACTAAATGCGGTTAAGGCCGCAGCCAGGTTCTTTGACTACGTTGATATAATTGAGATGCATCATCATGAGAAGGCTGATGCACCATCAGGAACTGCGCTGGCTACCGCAAAGGCTATGCTGCAGTCGCGGGGCAAGCCCTTCCTTTATTCTAAAACCAAAAAAGAAACGCTCAGTGGCACCAGAGGTGGACAGGTTGACGGCATAACCATCCATAGCGTAAGATTACCTGGATTTGTTGCCAGTCAGGAGGTTGTGTTTGGAGGGCAGGGGCAAACGCTGAGCGTTCGTCATGATACCATAGGGCGGGAGTGTTATATACCAGGCGTTATCATGGCTATAAAAGAGGTGGTGAAACGACAAGGATTGGTTTACGGACTGGACACCCTGTTGAATTTAAGAGGGAGCGATGAAGGCATATAATGTGGCTATTGTAGGTGCCACGGGAATGGTTGGGCAAGAGTTCATAAAGGTGCTGCAACAGCGAAATTTTCCCATGGCATCTGTCAATCTCTATGCCTCCGACCGGTCGGCAGGCAAGAGGCTATATGTAGGTCACCAGGAGATCGAGGTTAAAGAGACCAGTCCTGAGTCTTTTCAAAATATGGATATTGCCCTTTTTTCGGCTGGTTCTGAGATCAGTCGCTATTTTTCGCCTATTGCCGCTAAATCTGGAGCTCTAGTGGTTGACAATAGCGCCGCTTTCAGGATGGAGCCCAAGATTCCTTTGGTTGTCCCTGAGGTGAACCCTGAAGACATAAAGTGGCACGATGGGATTATCGCCAATCCGAATTGTTCCACCATTCAGATGGTGGTGGCTCTTTACCCGCTGCACAAGGTTAATCCAATTAAGCGGGTTGTCGTCTCTACCTATCAGTCAGTATCGGGCACTGGCGCAGCGGCCATGGAGGAGCTGACTACGCAAGCCAAGTTAATCCTGGAAGGGCAGAATGTCGTTCCTCATGTTTATCCTCATCAGATTGGATTTAATCTATTACCGGAGATAGATGTCTTCCTCGATAATGGCTATACCAAGGAAGAATGGAAGATGGTCGATGAGACTCGCAAGATAATGCATGCTCCTGAAATGGCTATCTCCGCAACTTGTGTCAGAGTGCCTGTTTTTATCGCTCATAGTGAGGCGGTGAATATCGAATTTACTGACCCTATGAGTCCCGAGGAAGCCAGGCATATATTAGCTAATGCTCCTGGCGTTAAGGTCCTTGACGACCCTAGTGTCAGCCTTTATCCTCAGCCTTGGCTGGCTGCAGGCTCGGATGATGTTTATGTGGGGCGTATCCGGGCAGATGCCTCTCATCCCAAAGGCTTGGTGATGTGGGTGGTATCCGACAACTTGCGTAAAGGTGCTGCCCTTAATGCCGTCCAGATTGCTGAAGAAGCAGCACGACGGGGCTGGGTTAAGAGCAGGAAATAAACTATCTGTATGGAGGCCGGTGATGAAGAAGTTTGGTCGCTTGCTGACAGCAATGGTTACCCCCTTTGATACTAAAGGCAAAGTTGATTACGCACAGGCTAAAAAGCTGGCTAAAGCCCTGCTCGATTCAGGCAGTGACGGGCTTGTGGTGTCGGGCACTACCGGGGAATGCCCGACTCTTACTCGTGAGGAGAAGCTGCGCCTTTTTGCTGAAGTTAAGTCAGCCGTTGGTAACCGGGGCACGGTGATAGCTGGCACTGGTAATTACAGTACCGCGGAGAGCATAGAATTGACCAAAGAGGCGGAAAGGACTGGAGTTGATGGTTGTCTTTTGGTAGTTCCCTATTATAATCGCCCTACACAGGATGGTTTATATGAGCATTTTAAGGCCATCGCTGAGGCGACCAGTTTGCCCTGCATCCTCTATAACGTGCCATCGCGTACTGTTACCAGCCTGGCTGCTGAAACCGCCGTCAAACTCAGTCAGGTTGACAACATCATTGGAGTAAAAGAGGCCAGCGCCAATTTTGAGCAGATAGCCAAGATTATACAGGGAGCTAGGAAAGGTTTCCTGGTTTATAGCGGTAATGATGGTGATACGTTTCCTATATTATGCCTCGGTGGCTATGGTGTTATCAGTGTGATTTCCCATCTGGTCGGGCTTCAGTTTAAGCAGATGATGGATGATTACATTCAGGGCAATATCGAAAAGGCAGCAGCCGTACATCGTAATTTATTGCCTTTGGTTAACGCTATGTTTGTTGTTGCCAATCCCATACCGCTTAAATATGCCTTAAACTATTTAGGCTTTTCGGTGGGCAAGCCTCGCTTGCCGCTTACTGAACCGGACGAGAAATCCAAGGCTGTTATCGAGCAGACCTTAAAGAACTTCAAGATTGATCTGCCAATAGCTGCTAGAGCTTAAGGCTGAGATCGAAGTCACATCTTCTGCAAGGATTTTTCGAAGTTTTTTACCCGAGGTGGCTTTCTGCCCTTGCCTGGCTCGATGCTATGACCTTCTTCCTTCAAGCGAGCAGCTTGCGCTTGTGCACCGCCGGGAAACTTTTCATTCAAGCTGCCATCTGCCTTGATCACCCGCCAGTAGGGCGTTACTTCTCCTTTTCCGCTTCTCAAGTCCTCTTCTGCTACTTCGGCAACAATGCGAAGGAAAATTCCGGTTGTCATAGGGCAAGCACAATGGGCGTGCGCATCTTTCGCTAATTTCTCCCGAACTTGAGTCACAGTGGCAAGTTTCCCTTTCGGGACTTTGCTGATTAAGGTATCTACATCCAGCGGCTTGGGGATAAGCATTGTCCCGGTCCCAAATCTGTTTTGCATTTTTGGCGGAACGTCAACTACTTTGCCATGCTCGGAATGCCCTTCTTCTAATTTCTGCCGCCAGGTTTTACGCGTTTTAGGCATAGTTTTATCTCCTTGTCAACAGGGATTTGCCTTAAAATTTAGAAAGTCTTATACAACCTGTTTGACCATTATTGACTGGTCTCGACTGGCGCCAACGGAAATGACGCTAACGGGGCAGGAGAGAAGCTCTTCTAGGCGGGCTATATAGCGGCGAGCTTGGGACGGCAGTTGGTTGTGGTGGCGGATGTCGCTTATCGGAGTCTGCCAACCTGGTAGTTCTTCATAGACTGGCTGACATTTTCCCAGGACAGCTATATCGCTTGGGAAATTTCTCACGATGTCTCCATTTAATTTGTAACCTGTGCATATCTTAAGAGAATCGAATGCGTCGAGGACATCGAGGCGGGTTAGGGCTATACTGGTGAAACCGTTGACTTGAGCGCTGAAACTGCCAGCTACAGCATCGAACCAGCCGCAGCGGCGTGGTCTGCCCGTAGTAGCACCATATTCGTGAGCTCGTTCTCTGATGAATTCACCCGTTTTGTCCTTAAGCTCTGTCGGCATAGGCCCACCACCTACTCTCGTGGTGTAAGCTTTGAAAACACCAATGATTTGGTCAATTTGCTTGATGCTTATCCCAGAACCTGTAGAACTGCTCGCAGCCATGGGTGAAGATGAGGTTACATAAGGATAAGTGCCGAAGTCGGGGTCAAGCATCGTGCCCTGAGCCCCTTCTAATATAATTGGCTGCTTCCGGGACACCATGTCCTGGAGAATGGGGCCAGTATCTCGAATGAACGGGGCTAGCTGCTCTCCATAAGAGCAGTATTGCTCGAAAATCTCTTCTAGGGATAACGGTGGGGCGTTGTATATTTTGGTCAGGATGGCATTCTTGAGTTCGAGGATTAAGCTAAGTCGAGACCGGAAATCCTTCTTATTCAGTAGGTCGCAGGCACGGATTCCGAGGCGAGCTATCTTGTCACTGAAAACAGGGCCTATTCCTTTGCGTGTGGTGCCTATAGCTCCCTTACCTCGTCGCTCCTCTTCTAGTCCATCCAGGAGGGTGTGATAAGGCATTATCAAGTGTGCCCGGTCACTGATTAAGAGATGGCTGGTATCAACCCCGTGTTTCCGGAGGTTATCAATTTCTTCCAGTAGTACTACTGGGTTAATTGCTACACCGTTACCGATTATACAGACTACTCCAGGGTGGAAGATACCTGAGGGGACAAGGTGAAGTTTGAACTCACCGTAAGGATTAACTACAGTATGTCCAGCATTATCGCCTCCTGAGAAGCGAACTACTACCTTTGCTCTCTCAGCCAGGAGGTCGACTATTTTCCCTTTGCCTTCGTCTCCCCACTGGGCGCCAATAATCGCTACAACTGACATTATCTTCGTGCTAGCTTAGTGTGAAAGTTGGGGAAGGTGACCATATAGGCTAATGAAGCTTCGAGCTTACACTCGCGACATATATTTCTTGCCCCAAAAGTGGAGCAAGGTCCCGCCACCTGCAATCCATACCACTAAGCCAATAATTATTACCCAGGCGATGCTCAATACCCAGTAGAAGAAAATACTTCCGAGCACTATCCATAGCAGAGCAATGATGCTAAGAGCCGTTAGGCTCCGTTCAAATGTCTTGTCGTTCATATCTTTTCACCTCCGGTTTGCTTTATTGACTTTTTGTTTGTTGCCATACATATATCAGCCGTTGACCCACGGTAACGAAGCCAAGCACTACCACAAGAAGTAAAGCTATAAAAATGCTGAATTTGTACAATGGGTTCAAAAGTAATCCAAGCGCTAATATTATAACTCTCTCAGACCTTGTAAACAAACCGACAGGGCAGTTTATCCCAAGGCCTTCGGCTCTAGCTCGTACGTAGCTGGTGAGAAATGAGCTGATCAAGGCTAGGAAAATAAGCACCATTTCAGTAGTGCCTCCACTCATTACGTACAAAACTAAAAGACCTAGAAGTAACACCGCGTCGGAAATCCGATCGAAAGTGGAGTCTAACAAGGCGCCGAAGCGAGTGGCTTGGTTAGTTAAGCGAGCCAGTGCTCCATCCAGAATGTCGAATAACCCAGAGAGGAGAACTAGAAATCCGCCGATGAGAAGGTGATTGGTGGCAATAGTCCCAGCCGCGATTATGCTTATTGCCAGGGCAAGCCAGGTCAAGGTGTTAGGTTTTAGTCGGCTTTTGATTAGGGTTGTTTTTAGCGGCTCAGTAATCCGCCGAGCAGCGATTTTTCTGAATTCAGCTAAGTTTATCACAGAGTGCTCCTACGCACAGCTACTAAGCAAGCTGTCATAGTAATCCATAATTTGTCGTGCAATGTTTGGCCAGCTGTATTTTTCGGCTTTGGTTCTTCCTTTAGCACCCATTTGGAGGTGCAACGATTTGTCATTCAGGAGGGATAGCAGGGCGTGAGCCAAGGATTCCTCATCTCGGGGTGGCACAAGCAATCCTTCCTCACCGTGAGCTAACACGCCAGCATAGCCTTGAATGTTGGTGGCAACTACCGGTTTGCCGCATGCCATAGCTTCCAGCAAGACTATGCCAAAGCTTTCACCACCAGTAGCCGGGGCGCAGAAAATATCAGCACTGCGGTAGTATGAGGGTAGCTCATCACTGGGGACAAAACCAACGAAAACCACATTGTCAGTTAGGCCCATGTCCTTGACCAGCTTTTCATATCTAAGGCGTAACACAGTGCCTGGGCCAACTGCGATTAGCCGGAAGTTGGGGAGACTGTTCTTGATCTTGGCACAGGCATTAAGTAAATAGCCCAGGCCTTTTCGCTGTTCAAGCCGACCGACAAAGAGGATGTTTATTTTGCCGTCAGCGAATTCTTTTCGCTGAGGGGCGTCAAGGCAGAAGTGTTGGGTATCTATGCCATTTGGGATAATACGGTAGTCACCTGGCAGATGTCGGCTGACATATTCCAGCGCCGGTTTGGAAACGGCGATTTTACCATGTAGTTTGGAAAGCCATCTTCTTAAGATGGGTTTGCCCAGCCAGTAGGTTCTAGGCTTACTGTGGCAAGCGTGAAAAGTACCAACGTTTATGCAGTTCGACTTAAGGAGAGCGCTTAAGGAGAGCATGGGTGTGAAAGGCTCATGAATGTGCAGGATATCAAAATCCTCCTTGGCCAAGATTTCGCCTACTTGAGACGGCAACCAGGGGGATACAGGGATGCGGGCGATAGAGCCACCAGATGGCACAGGTAGAGGTTTGCCAATGGGGGTAACCTCCTCTTCGAAGTAGCGGTTCCACCCTTTTGGGCATGGGGCTATTATCTTGACCTTATGCCCCCATTGGATGAAATTATGGGACAGATAAGCGATGTGGTTGACAACCCCACCTGGGAAGGAATAGTCGTATGGGCAGACTAAACCAATTTTCACTGCTGTTACTGCTCTGGTTTGGCGAATCTGACAGTTGTGTTCTGCTTAACTTTCCTTTATCTTCTCGCTGACTATCTCAGGGAGACAAATCGGCGTTTGTTGATCCTTGCCAGCGATGAAGTTCTCAACCCGTCTCCGGGCTTCGTCGTCGGAATATTGGATGGGTGGCGACTTCATGAAGTAGGCACTAGGAGCTACTATAGTTCCAGTTAGGCCTCTCTCCATAGCTAATTTGCAGCACCTTATGGCATCGATAACTACCCCAGCAGAGTTAGGGCTATCCCATACCTCCAATTTAAGCTCTAAATTGAGAGGGACATCGCCAAAAGTGCGTCCTTCCATCCTAATGTGACAGAATTTACGGTCGGCCAGCCATGGCACATAGTCGCTGGGGCCGATGTAGATGTTGTCGGGCTCAATCTCATAATCTAGCTGGGAGGTGACGGCGTTGGTTTTCGAAATTTTCTTTGACTCCAGGCGCTCCCGTTCCAGCATGTTATAAAAATCAGTATTGCCGCCGAAGTTGAGCTGATAAGTTCTTTCCAGCTTGACTCCACGGTCACGAAAGAGTCTAGTTAATACGCGATGGGTGATTGTAGCTCCGACCTGAGATTTGATATCGTCACCGATAATTGGTAATCCTGTCTCTGCGAAGCGTTTATACCAGTAGGGTTCGCGAGCAATGAAGACTGGTATGCAGTTAATAAAGCCACAGCCAGCAGCCAGTACTTGTTCTATGTACCATTTGGTTGCCTCTTCACTACCCACCGGCAGAAAATTTACCACTACATCTGTTTTTGTTTCTTTGAGAATGCCAACAATATTAGCTGTGGAACCTGACGATTTTGTGATTATTTGCGACAGATATTTCCCCAACCCATCATGGGTCATGCCCCGAGTTACTTTGACCCCTATGTTGGGCACGTCGCAGAACTTGAATGTATTATTAGGTGGAGTGAAAATAGCTTCGGCTAGGTCCTTACCGACTTTATTTTTATCTATGTCAAAGGCAGCTACGAAATTGATATTGCTTATGTGATAGCCGCCCAGATTAATATGCATTAGCCCGGGCACAATTTCACCTTCTTTGGTTTTTCTATAGTAATGGACGCCCTGAACGAGCGAAGAAGCGCAATTACCGACACCTATTATAGCTACATTTATTTTTCCCATAACTGTTTCCTCTCTATTTCTACTGTACACTGGACTGATGGGACTACTATCCTAGCCCCTTGGTTTGGGGATAACCATCTTGGGTGACCTGACTAATAATATGGGCATCCTGGCACCGTGTAACACCTTGTCGGCTACGCTGCCTAATACCCACCGGGCAAGGCCCGTTCGACCATGAGTTGACATAGCTATCAAGCCAACCTTCTCATCCTCAGCATATTCTACTATTTTGTCAGCGGGGTCACCAGTGACCACTTCGTATGTGGATTTAATTCCCTTGCCACTTAGTCTTTCAGAGATGCTTTTCAGGTAATCTACGCCAGCATCATGCATGGCTCTGACAAACTTTCTCCAGTCTGGGCCACCGAGTAAACTGGCTTCTACTGTCCCAGGCGGTGAGACAACCTGGAGCAGGCTGATCGAAGTTCCCGAGTTTATAGCTAGTGTTTCGGCATAAGATAGAGCTGATTCACCAATGTCTGAGCCATCTAAAGGGGCAAGGATTTTGTGAAGAAAGAGTAGCTTTCCAGCAGTCCCGGTTTTACTGGGTCGTTTGCTTCGGATAAGCAGAACTGGAGCTGTAGCTTCACTTGTCACCTTTTCAGCTACGCTTCCCATCCACCAACGTGTGATACCACTTCGGCCATGGGTAGCCATGATAATCAGATCAATCTCCTTTTCTACGGTGAAATCAAGGATTTTATCTGCTGCGATACCATAACGGATCACCGGTTCAGCTTTGATATTATCGCTGTGTAGACCTTTTGCGATTCTGTTGATGTAATCTTCAAGGAGGCGGTTTACACGGCGTGTCTTTCTTCCGATGCCCACACCTAAAATGTGCACGTGGGAACCAAATCTTGGAGCTAAATCTCTAAGGTAGGGGAGTATACCTTCAGCTTCCCCAGAACCGTCTAAAGGGGCTAGAATTTCTTGCAATTGCAACATTCTTTTTGCCATTTTATTTGGTGATTATAGCGGACGCTCTTGCCTAAGACAAGGCCTTTATGGTATTTTTGAAAGGTGCTTTATGACTTTCACACCCACACTTTTCATAGCGATGGTATTTTATCACCAATCGAGCTAATACGTCGTGCTTTTGTCAAAGGCTATTCAGCTGTTGCTATTACCGACCATGTAGCCTTTGGCTCACTTGGCAGGATAATCAAGGAAATAAGTGACGATTGTGCTCTAGCCAGAACTTATTGGGACATTCTAGCCATCCCGGGTGTAGAGCTTACTCATGTTCCGCCTCAGGCTGTCTCTGAGGTGGCTAAAAGAGCCAAAGAAATGGGAGCTTGGCTAGTGGTAGTTCACGGCGAGACATCTGTAGAACCAGTAGAGAAAGGCACTAACCTTGCCGCTGTCCAATCTCCATACGTTGATATGTTGGCCCATCCAGGTTTAATAACACCTGAAGAAGCCACCTTAGCAGCCCAAAACGGCATCTTTATTGAACTCACGGCTCGAAAAGGACATTCTGCGGCTAATAGTCATGTTGCTCTGGTTAGCCAGAAAGCAAAAGCTAAAATGCTGGTTAGTTCTGACGCCCACGACGAGAATGACCTACTGACGCCGAGCTTAGTTGAGTCTATCCTTCGTCAAGCAGGATTAAACCAGCGGCAACGCCAACAAATTCTTGACCGCAACCCTAAGCTTTTCATTGAGAAAGTTAACAGATCGTCTTCACGCTCTGGCTAGAACATGTAGATGATTAACCCTTGCCGATTCGGAATAGTTTGGTACCACAGACTGGACAAGTTCCGCGTGTCGCCGGCCTCTTGTTCTTCAGGGTAACGCTCTGCGGGTTCTTGATCTCCCTCTTTGTCCGACATTTAAAGCAATATGCCTGCGCCATCTGTTTCACCTCCTTTCATCAAAGCTAAATCATATCCATTATAATACAGACTGTCAAGACCCTTATGGTGTAAATACCCAAACTGTACAAAAATGGCTGATTGTTCAACTTTGAATCTTCGGGAGTCTTCATTCCAAATTTCCCAGAGACGATGCTTTGAGATAGGAGGCAGGTAAATTCGCCTCTTTATCTGAAATTCCAGTTTGTCTTCCAACCCTGCGACTCCAGCCAATGGCGTAGGGACCTCGGTGCCCTCAGTAGTGAAATAATGAAAGAAACTAAAGATATTTTTTAGACACAAGGCCGGAGCCTGCCTGCAATTCTACCGAAAAACGCTTTGTTTGCTGCCCAAAGAGCAGAAATGAGAAGAATCGGAAGCGACACGACCAAGACCGTCGTAATTTCAAAGGTCTTCCAGGGAATTTGGAACAGACGAGCCAATTTGCCTGTAATTGTCTCGGGATTCTTAACCTTTACCTCTTCATAATGCCCAAAGCGGTACCTAAAAATAGCTGACTTGACTGGGCCAAGAAAGACCATGTGAAACTCGTACAGAGCATATTTAAAGCAAGTCTTGACCCAGCCATCGCGTTCGAATCTCTTAGTCCAAGCCAGAGTTGGTGAGCGTCTCAATATACAAAATCTTCCAATTTTTGCTCCTGCTCTAGCATAGGCATGGTCCTCAGCAATCTTTATTTCTTCATCGAATCCCCCGATCCTCTGATGGAAGCTCTTCTTGACGAGGATAACATTTGACGCATGCGGCAGGATTTTTTCTGTGGCTAAGGCAGGCCAATTATAGAACAGGTCATATAAGAAATTGAAGAATCTATTCTTCTTATATGGATAAAGGCGAAAACCGGCAACATCTATCTTTCTTTCCTCGAATTCCTTTAGATTTTTGCTGAGGAAATCTTGTGGCAAAATGGTATCACCATCGACGAAGAGCAATAAATCGCCTTTGGCAATCCTGGCTCCCTGATTTCTTCCCTTTGCTGGCAGGCCACCTGCGATAACCTTACAGCCGTAATTTTTGGCTATTTCAACCGTTTTGTCTTTCGAGTTAGCATCAGCAACGATTATTTCGTAGTCATCATTGAAATTTTGTTTGCTTATACTCTCAAGCAGCAAAGGAAGGCGAGGCTCCTCATTCAAAGTCGGAATGACTATGGTAAGCATGCCTCACTATATCCTTCTGCGCCATAAGTCAGGCAAATATTCTGGTTGACTGCCTTGTATGCCAATCATCTCGCCTACCTATGCTGCAATATAGCAAGAAGCTGTGGGTATGTCAACTGACGCTCAGTGGGCCGAGGTCGTCTCTATGACCAGGAGTGCATCTTCGGTAAACACTTTGGCCTTCAGCTCAAATGCGCTAGTTAGTGTGCAATGTCGCTTATCGTTAGCTCGTTCTAGAAGAGGCTAGGTCTGTTTAGGCGCTTTTTTGACCTCTTTGCTGCAGAATTTTACGATTTCAGCAAAACCGTTGATCTTTGCCAAGTTATTGGTTTCGGGGAAGCCGTCATATGTGAGGCTGATCCAGGGCTTCTGATACACCGTGCTGAACTTTTCTGCCATTGCCGCCACGATTCCCCCAGGCATGCAGCCGTGTGGCATTACCGATATGACCCCGGAGAATCTATGATCATTTGTCCAGTTGATTCCACTGCCTATACTCAGAACTGCCTCGCTGCCGCATTTTGTGGAAAGATACTGGCTTGTTAGCCCTAGTATTTCAGAAGTAGGAGGCTCTCTCGACTCCAAAAGGTTTTCACAATTAGCGGCTGTGGAGTGTTCATCATGCTCCTGAATTCGCTTTTTTATGTAGCTGGTTACGATCTTCTTGATTTTCCGGTCCAGCATGGCATCCTCGAGATGCCTGTGGTAGATGTATTTGAGCCATTCACCCATTGGAGAAACGACGCCTTCAAGGCCGGCATCTTCGCACACCTTCACGAGGTTGTTGTTGCTGAACCTGTTGGACCGCAAGTATATCTCGCCGTTGATGCCGACCAGTGGCTTTCTGGGCTGGCCGGAGTCAATTAGAGACCTGAATTCACCGGTCGCCTGTTGCAGGATATCATCGAGAGTTTCTTTCTTACGAACATGGCTTCCAATCCGGCTTATATATTCCTCGAAAAGACTATCTGCTGATCTGGCATGTCTTTCATAGGGACGAGTACGCCAGAGGAGTCTTTCTAGGCAGTCTACAGCGACGATTCCTTTCCATGCGAGTCGCTCAAAATCAGGGCTGAGGTTGATATCTCGATAGGCATTGTTTGACACTGTAGTGCGAATTGGAAGGTCGAAACCGATGTCCTTTAATACCTTCATCTGTTCTATTGCGTACTTGCCAAAGCGGCATGGGCCATATGCTCCAGCAGTAAACCCCTCAAAGTCTTTCAGGTTGGAATTATTCTCGCGGCAGAACCTTATGAAGTCGCCTAACGTTATACGATAAGGCAAACATTCTGTGCCTGATGTTAGCTGGTTACTAAAGAGTAGGTTTCGTTCATCCGGCTCGGGGAGCACAATCGACTTGGCCCCACAGGCCTCCATTGCAGCGCTTATAACCTCGACATGAGGTGACATTCTCGTAATGATAAATGTCTTCCGTGAGTTGATGAGCGTGGATGTTCCCCTGTAAATATCTTTGTGTCGGGCTTCAGGTTGTTTAGTAGAGCGGGCGAATCCGTTGATGGTATCCACAAGAGCTTCGAGGCGGGTAACGATGCCGGCCTCAGCCGCGTGCTCGTCAATTTCTAGCTGCCCTAGAGGCTTAGTTCTCATTATATCTTCAACAATTCTGAGTATGAATGAATTTGGACCACAGCCGAAGTTTGTCAGTATTAACCCATATAGCTGCGGGTCTGATGCTACTATGGCAGCGCCGGCTATATGTTTGCTTTCACAGGACCAGTACGGGCGGTCTGAGTATTGCTTGGGATTCACTGAAGCAAGAGGCAGAAAGTCGAGCGGTATAGGCACTACACCAAGCTGTGCAAGCTTCTCGGCTATGCCGAGGTTAGCCCCCGAATCCTGAGACATATAGGACCTGGCAAAAAGAACCACGCCTAACTGGTTGCTTTCGTGTAGTTTTTCCAATAGCTTCTTGCCAAGAGCTGCTGTATCTGCTTCGAATCGCTGCTGTGCTTCGATGCCAGCAAGAGCTGCCTTCTTGCCTTCGCTTTTGCTAAATCCCAATTTCACAGCGACGTCTGCGAGATTGTTTATTGCGTCGGTATAGCCGCGACTGAAGTCTAGTACAGGTATCAAAAGTCGTTCTCCGAGGTCGAGAGCTTCACGTGTTATGAACGGAGATGCTTGAATAAGAGGACAGGCATACTTCTGGTTTTCATCTCCTTCTTTTCTGCCTAGTCGGGTAGTACATGGATAGAGGATATAATCGATGTCTGTAAAGCTGGCCACATGACCGTGGAGAAGTTTGAGAGGGAAACAACTGTCAGTGTAACTTAACTCAACCGCCTTCTCCATTATTTCCTTGGTGGTCTTGCTGGAAAGGGTGACCTTTACATTAAGCGTGTTTAGAAAGCCGATAAGTAGCGGTGCGTAGTCATATACCAATAGTGCCCTCGGGATCCCCACTGATGGCACAGAGCCGGAGTCTTCCCGGTATTCTCGAAAGAGCAACTTTTCCCGCTCATCAAAGAAGGTTTTTATCTTTCCCTGGCTGATGGTGCTGTCGTAGCGATCGCACCTGCTGCCATAGAAAGTAGGTTTCTCATCGGGTACCCGCATGCGAGTAATGGTGCAATTATTTTCACATCCTTTACAGATGAATGTAGAAAGAGTGCACTGGCTATCTATGACATTCTGGAATCCTTTGAATTTTGATCCTTGTCCAGACATATGTTCTTTTGCCAGGAGTGCTGCGCCTATGGCACCACTGATTTCCTTATGTTCTGCTACAATCAGGGTTTTGTCTTTAAGTTGCTCGTGAAACGCGGAGACAACAGCTTGGTTGTAGAATACAGCCCCGGTAAGGATAATTTTATTCCCCAGTTTCTTGTTGCCAACTACCTTGGATAGGTAATTTTTGGCTATGGAGTTGGCAAGGCTAGCTGTGATTATCCCAAGTGGCACACCTTCCTGTTGGACCGAAGCTACTGCTTGCCCCATGAAGGCAGCGCATCTTGTACCTAGATCGATGATGTATGGTGCCGTGAAGGCTAGGTTGGCGAAATCACCGTTACTTACTGAAACACCGAGCATTTCAGCCAGTTCATCAATAAAGCTTCCAGTTCCAGTGGCACATGCCTTGTTCATTTGATAGTCAACGACAACGCCATTTCTTTTGATGACAAGCTTTGAATCCTGGCCACCGATCTCAATAATGTCCGCTTCTGGGTCTATTTTTGAGGCGGCTTTAGATTGTGCGGTAATTTCGTTCTTAATCAAATCTGCCCCGATTAGGCTGCCGATAAGGTATCTACCGGAGCCGGTGATGCCGACACCAACTATTTTGACTCTGTCCGCCCCGTTTCGAAGCAGGTTTTTAAAGACCTCTTTGACTGCGTCAACAGGTCTTCCAGCGGTCATGAGGTAATGTTTTGTCAGTACGGTTTTGCCAGACTCGTCTAGAATCACTGCCTTGGTGCTGGTAGAACCAACATCAACCCCGAGATAGCCCGTGCATGGGCGCTCTATTTTCTGAATTACTCTGCTGTCCTGAAAGGCAATAAGTTCTAACTTGGGCATTTTGAAATAGCGCTGCCGGGCATCGGTTTCTGGTAGCTCAATTACTCGCGCACTCCTTCCAATCGAAAGTAAAGCTGCTCCCAGAGCCTCAATGTAAAGGTAGTTCTCCGGGACAATTACCTTTACCGGACACCCATTCCTTTCAGACAATATATCATTGAGAGATTTTACTATCGCATTATTAGCCGCAACGCCACCAACGAAATAAGCTGGTTCCTTAAAAGCCCCTTTCTGGAGAGAGGCGACCATGCGGGCAACACTTTCGCAGAGCGCATAGAGCATGGCTTCAATTGGGACACCCTTTTGTTGTAGATGGATTAGGTCGGTTTTAGCAAAGACGCTGCACCGGGCAGCTATTCTGGGTGGGTTGTTCTCGCATTTCAGTGCCAGTTTGGCAAACTCTTCCATACTGATGCCGAGCCTGTATGCTTGCTGTTCAAGGAATCTTCCAGTGCCTGCAGCACAAAGGGGATTTGATGTTACCTTCCATGGCTTTCTTAGCCCATCCTCCAGTTGTATGACAACAGAACTCTGGCCGCCAATTTGCATGATGGTTTTGGCATCAGGATAACAGTGAAGGAGACCTGAAGTAATCGACAGCGAGCTACTGTACTCCGACCAATTGAGTTCTTTTGGGATTATGGTTTTGCCAGAGCCGGATATGCCAGCACTGACAATCTGGTCAAGATTGAACCTCTCGCTTAACCTGGTGATGAGTGAGTTGACTGCAACCTTTGGACTCGAGGTTATCTTTTCGGTATCAAGCTTGATAATGTTGCCATGTGCGTCGGCTAGTGCCAGCTTGGCATTGACGGAGCCGACATCTAAACCCAGAAAACACTGCATTTGCCCAATGTAGTTCTGTAAGTAAGTTTGGGGGAGCCCCCGCTAATTTTTACCTCTCCACTCGGAGATTATAGCAGACTTTGTGCTTTGGAAAAACCTTTAAATCTGGCATGGCCCCTTTTGCTCTGGGCAGCCGACTTGTAGAGGGCGAAAAACCTTTTCTGTATGCCAGAGCTTCTTTTCAGGGATAAAGTGTAGCACAGCTATGAAATGTCCATCGAGGTTGTAAGCGCGACAGTATTGCTCTGAAGGCAGGAAGGCTTCGTCTAAAGGCAATGAGCAGCCGTTTCTGATAGATAGTTCATTTCTTTTGCCAACAATGGTTGCTTTCCAGTTTGAGAGCGGGCTGTCCAAAGGATGAAGAAACTCTTTCCAAGTGCTCTTCTGAAAGGCATCTTCAATTTGGGGCAGAGATAGTGCGTCTTCAACGCGAAATGGCCCGCACCGTAAGCGGATCAGGTTTTTCAAATGAGCGCCACAGCGCAGGTATTGCCCGAGATCGTGAGCCAGGGAGCGTATGTAGGTACCCTTACTACAGTCCACATTGATTGTTATAAGCGGTGGCTGGCAGTTAATAAGCTCTAGGTTTACAATTTCGACCTGCCTTGGTTTCAGCTTTATCGGGACACCAGCACGAGCGAGTTCATAGTATCGTCTGCCCTGGTGTTTCAAAGCACTGTATACGGGAGGCACTTGCTTAATGACGCCCTGAAAGGCGGTAAGAGCCTCTTTTATCTGGGTCACGGTGATACCGCTGGGATCTCCACGCTCGATTATTTTCCCTTGCCTGTCAAAGGTATCTGTGGTTACGCCTAGTTCAATCTGGGCGAGGTATGTCTTGCTGCTCTCTGTTAGAAACCGGACAACTCGTGTCGCCTGACCAAAACAAATCGGTAGCACACCTGTAGCTATCGGATCTAGTGTGCCGGCATGTCCGACATGTTTCTCTCCAGTGAGACGTTTGAGCCAAGCTACTACATTGAAAGAAGTCTTGCCTTCTGGCTTGTTGACGTTGAGAATCCCGTCAATGCTCATCTTCGTTTTCGGTATCTCTGGAAGCAACCTGCTCGATTAGCCTTAGAACTTCAGCTCCACGCTCAATAGAATCGTCGAGGTGAAAGCTAAGCTCAGGCATGTGCTTTAATTTTAGACGGTTGGCCAATTGTTTGCGAAGAAACCCTGAGGCAGCAGCGAAACCCTGAAGTATCTCGTTTTTGTTCACCTTGTTTCCTAAAGTGCTAATAAACACTTTGGTAAGTCTCAAGTCAGGAGACGTCGAAACTTTGGTTATTGAAATAAGGCTGGTAAGTCTCGGGTCATTAACTTGCTCTCGGAGCAAATCACTGATTTCTTGCTGAATTATGCTGCTTACCCGCTCAGCGCGCCGTGTCATATATGTTCCTTTAAGTTAAAGACTGTGATTTGGGATATAGGGGAGAACCTAACCTGGAAAAACCGAAATCAGGGTGGTTTAGCTTATTATTTCCTGCCGGTAGGATTGAATAATATCGCCAACTTGGAAATCTGCAAAGCCTTCTATTTTAACGCCACATTCAAAGCCAGTGGCTACCTCTTTAACATCTTCTTTGAAGCGCCTTAGGCTGTTGATGCGTGATTCGTGGATTGATTCGTCTCGACGTATGAGCCGGGCTAAAGCATCTCGTCTTAACTTACCTTCTTTAACTGAAACTCCAGCTACATTGCCCTTTTTCCCTGTCTCAAAGACAGCCAGTACTTCAGCCTGTCCTTCGATAACTTCAGTATAGACTGGCTCCAACATACCTTTCAGTGCCTTATCCACATCCTTTACCAGTTCATAAATTACATTGTAATACCGAAGGCTTATTCCTTCTGCTTCAGCCAATCGCTGTGCTCCTGGCTCCGGTCGGCTGTTGAAGCCAATGATTATTCCTTTGGAGGCTAAGGCCAGTAGCACATCGCTTTCTGTAATACTGCCACTGCCCGAGTGAATGACTCTAACCTTAACCTTTTCATCACCCAGTTGCTCTAGAGAATTCCTGATAGGCTCGATGCTGCCTTGGACATCTGTTTTAAGAATTATATTGAGCTCCTTTATCTGGCCGGCGCTGATTTGGGTTGAAAGGGCACTCAGGCTCAAGGTCTTAGCGCTAGTTGGGGCTTTTTGTTGCATGTCCTTGTGCTTTTCCAAGAGCATCCTTGCTTCACGCTCGTTGCTAACAACTTTGAAAGAGTCTCCGGCATATGGGACCGCGTTTAGCCCAAGAACTTCTACAGGGGTGGCAGGTTCAGCTTTCTTAAGGTGCTTACCCAGCTCATTAAACATAGCCTTGACTCTGCCCCAAGTATTACCAATTGCAAGAGTATCACCAGGCTTGAGTATACCTTTTTGAACCAGAAGGGTAGCTACTGGCCCCCTAGTTTTATCAAGTCTAGCTTCAATCACCACCCCCTCTGCGGGACAATCATGCTCAGCTTTAAGCTCCAGTATATCAGCGACCAGAAGGAGGTTTTCTAGAAGCTCGTCTATACCCTGTTTTTTCTTAGCTGATACTGGCACGCATACAGTGTCGCCTCCCCACTCCTCAATAATCAAGCCTAAATCTGCCAGCTGCTGTTTCACTTTATCTGGATTGGAGTTAGGTTTGTCAATTTTGTTAATGGAAACCACTATGGGCACATCAGCGGCTCGAGCATGGTTTATGGCTTCTATAGTTTGGGGCATCACTCCGTCATCAGCAGCTACCACGAGGACAGCTATGTCGGTAACTTGAGTCCCTCTGGCTCTCATGGCAGTGAAAGCTTCATGTCCTGGTGTATCCAGAAAAGTAATTTTTCGTGAGTCCACCTCGACTTGGTAAGCTCCTATGTGTTGGGTAATAGCACCGGCTTCGGTGGCGATTACATTGCTTTTGCGGATGGCATCAAGTAGGCTTGTCTTACCATGGTCAACGTGCCCCATGATGGTGATCACCGGTGGGCGTGGGGAAAGTTTACCATCACCCGTTGGCATAGGGCGTTTTATTTGAGCGGACACCGGCTGTTTTTTAGCTTCATAGCCGAAATAAGCAGCTACCACCGCCGCAGTATCGAAATCTACGGCCTGATTAATATTGGCCATGACACCGTTTCTCATGAGCTGCTTGATAACCTCGACGGCACTAACCTGTAGAAGGTCAGCCAATTGTTTCACACTGAGAGCTGGGGGAAGGCTAACATGAGGCAGTACCTGTGAGTCAATCTTAGCTTCCTGGCTATCCTGCTCTTGGTTGGCAATCGGTTTTTGCTTCTTGTTACTCAACTCTAGCTCTCTCCCCTTCTGGGTAGGCTCTTGCCATATTCTATTAGCGCTTGGCGATTTTCCAAAATAAGCTCAGTCCGTAGGGCATACTCCAAGCGATTGCCTTTCAGTCCGGTGTCCCAGCATTCGCGTATTGGGCATAGATAAACTCCTCGGCCTGCCTCTTTACCCTTAGGGTCTATCTCTACAACGCCAGCACGACATACGATTCGAATTAACTCTCTTTTAGTCTTTTTTTCTCGGCAAGATATACAGCTACGCTCAGGTACGTGCCTTTGCCGAAGAATTTGCTTGTTAAGATTATTCTTCAAGCTCGCCTTCCTCAGAGTAGCTAATCGGCCTTGGACGCGCTTTCTTGGGTCTGCTTTTGCCTTTTGGTAAATCCACCTCCTTCTTGCCACTCTTCTTCTTTGTCTTATCTGTCCTTGCTGGTAGTATATCCTCAGCGAACCTAATCTTGCGGGCCTCTGCAGATTTGGCTGGTGAGGAAACCTCCGAAGCTAAAACAAGCTCAAAGGCGATTGGAGCTGCGGTTACCCCTGCCATTTCCTCCTCACCGACTGACTCCGGTTCACCGATTACCTCTGCTTCGCTGATGGGCATTGGACTAGGGAGTTCCTCTATGGCGGCAAATTCGGTGACAGGCTCTTCTACTTCAGCGACTGCCTCTCTGGCTTCCACGGTAGCTTCTCTGCCCAAACTGGCCTTTTCTGCCTCAAGGGCTGAGGTGCTCTTGATATCGATTCGCCAGCCTGTTAGTTTTGCCGCTAATCTGGCATTTTGTCCTTCCTTGCCGATGGCCAACGATAGCTGTTTATCAGGAGCAGCCACTATGGCGGTATTCTCCGTTTGGTTGAGTTCAACGCTTGATACCTGAGCGGGGCTGAGGGCATTGGCGATGAACACTGCTGGGGCATCAGCCCATTGGACCACGTCTATCTTTTCACCATGCAGCTCATTTACGATGTTTTGTATTCTAATGCCACGTAGCCCAACACAGCAACCCACAGGGTCAATACCTTCCTGGCGTGCTGCTACGGCCACCTTGCTTCGATGGCCGGCCTCGCGAGCTATCGACTTTATCTCTATGGTGCCGCCATATATTTCTGGGATTTCCAGTTCGAAAAGCCTGCGCAATAGGTTGCGGTGCGAGCGAGACACTAATATCTGAGGTCCTCTGCTGGTTTTGGTTACCTCCAGGACGTACAACTTGAGCCTTTGCCCAATACGATAGCGCTCATTGTGCACCTGTTCGCTGCTTGGAAGTATTGCCTCAGCTTTGCCTAAATCGATATGAATTTGCTCTGGCATAATGCGTTGCACCATTCCCGTAACGATTTCATCCTCTTTGCCGGTGAATTCCTCGAAAATCGCATGGTGTTCCGCCTCGTGCAACCGCTGCAGGATAACCTGTCTTGCCGTCTGAGCAGCGATTCGGCCAGCATTCGGGGGTGTGGATTCTGTGCTTACAATATCGCCAATCTGGGCATTTCTGTCGATCTTTTGAGCTTCCGCAAGGGATATCTCATGAATCGGATCAGTGGGTTTCTCAGCCACTATCTTCCTTACGTAGACCTTGACTTCGCCAGTGTTGGGGTTGATCTTGGCAGAGATGTCCTGACCGGCGGCAAAAGCATCTTTCCTGTAAGCGGAGACGAGTGCTGACTCTATTGCGGACAGCACCACTTCTTTAGGTAGATGCTTCTCAGCCGATAATTGGGTAAGGGCAACCATGAATTCAGTTTTCATCGAATACCACTCCCCGTTTTCTATTTCCTTCTTAACAAAAAAGTGGGAACTAGCCCCACTTTTTTGATGCACTCTTAAATTCCACTATCAGCATAACATAACTATAAGTAAAATGCAAATCGAGCCGCTATTGATAGTTTTTCATCTTTTGCCTTTATACCTCGCTTGTTTAACCTGGTTATATTTTACTCTGGCGGTAAGCCACCAAAACGGCGTTGGCGTTGGCTGTAGGCAATAAGGGCTTTGTCAATTTCTTTCTTGCCAAAACCGGGCCATAAAACTGGCGTGAAGTAGATCTCAGCATAGGCAGATTGCCATATCAGGAAGTTACTCAGCCGCATTTCGCCTCCAGTACGAATGACCAAGTCAGGGTCAGGGATGTCAGCGGTATAGAGGTATTGGCTGAAAAGCTTTTCATTAATATCTTGCGGCGAAATACAGCCAAGGACAAGACTCCGCGCTGCCTCAACAATCTCATCTCTCCCCCCATAATTGAAAGCTAAACTCACAGTCATCCTAGTGTTGTCATGAGTTAGCTCCAGGGCCCGTTTTACTTTCTCCCGTAGCCTTAGCGGCAGCCCGTCAGGCTTACCCAGGTGGCGGATTCTTATACCATTCTCCTGGGCGAACTTAATTCCTTCCTCTAGCCTTTCTTCCAGAATTTTAAATATCCCATCTATCTCATGTTGCGGTCGGTTCCAATTCTCGGTGGAGAAAGCATATAGAGTGAGGTAGGGAATCTTGTATTCCATGAAGATTTCCACTACCTTCTGGGTTGTGTTGACTCCCTGTCTGTGTCCAGCTAATCTGGGCAGGCCGCGTTGCTTTGCCCACCGCCCATTACCATCCATAATAATGGCTACGTGTTGAGGCAGATGTTTCAAATTTGGCAGTTTAGTCATTTTTCTGGTTCAATGCCGCCTAATTTCTCGAGTTTTTCTTTCAGCTCCTTTCTTTTTGCTTCATCAAGCTTAACTGGGTTGGGTAGAGTTCGGTAATGTGGCTCAGACACTATCATTTTTTCCGGTCCGAGGTCTTTTGTCAGACAGGCGTGAGAACCGACGATAGAGTTGGGACCAATTTTGATGCCAGGCATAACGCTAACGTTGACTCCAGTTTTGCAATTGTCGCCAATTATTGCTCCGAGCTTATCCCGTCCAGTATCGATAGCTTCCCCCCCAACTATTACTGAGATGTTCTGCTCATCAAAACGGAAGTTGGCTAGGACAGTGCCGGCGCCGAAGGAGCAACCTTTGCCTATTATGGAGTCACCAATATAGCTGGAGTGCATCCAACAGCCGTCGCCGATATAGGAACCCTTGATCTCTGTAGAGTAACCGATGACACAGTCGGCTCCGATATGGCTGTAGTCTCGTACTAGGGCGTTAGTACCAATTATGGAACCGGGGCCAATGTAGACTGGCCCTCTTATCACTGCATTTTCCAGAACTCTAACATTATCACTTATAAAAACCTTGCCCTCAATGGTGGCCTTTTCTGAGATATAAGCCGAAGCTGAAATCCTTGGCTGGCTTATATCCAGGAGATATTTGACCACATCAAAGATGTGCCAGGGGTATTTTATGGGTGCCCAGAAATCAGTGTAGGGGATCACCTTGATTTTGTGTCCATCTTTGACCAAGTTGTCCAGGGCACATTCGTAGACATCGTCCTTAGTCGTTTTGACCTTTTCAATGTATTCCAAGAGTCTTTTAGAATCGGTATGAAGGTGAACCAGGATATTTACCAAATTGCTTGGCTCCTGGCCAGGTTTCGGCTTTTCCACAATGTGTTTGAGCACATTTCTTGAGTTGATAACTAAGTAGCCCCCCGGGAAATAGCTCTTCGTCTGGTAACCTAGCATATATGAGGCTGCAGATTTCTTTTTGGCCTCTTGAAGGAGACTAGTATATGCCGAGGCTGCAAAAATATCGTTAGGATTCACTACTAGGATAGCTCCATCCGAGAAAAACGCGGTGCTTTTTAATGCATCAGCAATGCCCAGCGGTTGTTTCTGCAGAGCCAGCTCAATCTTAGCACCGGAGAACATTCTGGCTATTTGCTCTATTTGTCCCATATTTGCTGGATTACCAATGACCAGGAACTGATTTAGGCCAGCCTGCTTGGCTACTTCCATTTGATGCTGTAGAAGTGTCTTGCCCAGGAAATTGAGCAGAAATTTGTCCTCGGTGATGGGGAACATCCTTTTGCCAATGCCCCCACAAAGAAAGATTACCTTCATCTTTTTATCTCCTAGCTATCCTACAAAGCCAAAGAGGGTTTTTCGGCTTATTTTACTCTAATTTTAAACCTTTCGGCTTTGCCAAGCTACTGACAATTTAATGAATTTGCAGTTGCCTTATGTTTTATAGGGGGCTTGATTGCTTGGGCGGGAATAGCGACAGCCAAGTGCTTTAGTGTTTTCAAGATGAGCTCACTGTGCCAGTCAAAAGAGAAATCATCCAGCTCGGCTATAAACTGTGGTATGCCGTTTTTGCTTATGAAATTGTGCAGGCGCTCAATCTGACGATTATCAAGTTTCTGGTAAAGACGATGTGCCCAGTAGCCAACTTGAAGCTCTTTACCTAATCTGGCTCGCCACCCCTTCTGATAGGAAGCTAGTCTGGATTCAGAGAAGTCATGGGCTTGAAATGCTTGGTGGAGAGTATTAGCGGCTATGTCAGCACACACGAGTCCGTAATATATACCACCACCAGTAGTTGGCTTAACCTGTCCGGCTGCCTCACCAACTACCAGTATTCGGTCGGCGTATGTCTTGGGGAGAGGCCGGAGTGGGATAGCCCCGTAACCTAGGATGGCTTCGGTTGAGGTTATTTTGTCTTGAGTTTTAAGGCTTGATAGCAATTTGTTTAAGTACCATTCGGGTTGCTGGTGTGTTAATAGTCCAGCTAGGCCTTTACTGTCTCTGGTAGGTACCAGCCAGGCAAAACCGCCAGGAGCCAGTCTCTGGTCAAAGTAAATTTCTGCCTCACCATGGTCACTAATGTTTACCTCGGCTTGAGCCCCGATGATAAAATCGCTTATCTCTCCTAAACCAAGCTTTCCAGGCAAGGGTGAGCCAAAACCTGCGGCAATAACCACTGTCTCGGCTTCAAATAATTTCTTTTGCTCTCTGCAATTGGCTGCCACGCAGAAGCGGTCGGTTTCAGCCTGGATATCAGCCACCTGTGTACCGAAAAGATAACAGACGCCAGATTTCTGAGCATGGTCTGCCAGCGCTAGGTTAAGAGCTGGCCGGTCAATGACGTATGCCACTTCATGACTTCGCCACAGTCTAAGGGGTTTACCTGAAGGTGCTAAGAATGTGGCTGAGCTAGCTTGCCTTATGATGAGGTTTTTATCAATAGGTATCAAATCAAGGCATTCTTTGCTAACAATGCCAGTACAGCAAATATCCTGCCCGGCAGCCATTTTCTTGTCCAGGACAAGCACCTTGTAGCCAAGCTGGGCTAATTTCCCAGCCAGATAGCTACCAACTGGCCCTGCGCCGATTACGATGGTGTTATACAATTTTATCTCCTAAGGCAGTATGACCTTTTGAGGCCACCTGGCTAAGCTAAAGCTCTCCTGTGCACACGTATAAGCAGCCTGCTATGGGGAGATAACATCGATGTACAACCTGAGTGGCTCCTTCAAATAAGGCACATCTTCGCCGTTTTTGTATAGATAGAAATCGATTCTCTGTCTTTCCCCGGCGAACTGAGGAGTGAAACTGATTTTTCCCTCCCATTTTTCCCCGTTAGCCAGCGTACCTATGTTTACTTCGCTAGCCTCGATGCCACCTACCTTTATCTTTGCCTGATAGCTTGCTGGCTGATATTCGTGGTTAACTACACCAATTAGTATGTCAACAGGCTCCCCCCAGATAACTTGTTTTGGGTAATTCTGAGCCTTGCCCTCTGCGCTCAGGATATAGAATTCAGTGAATTTCTCGCCTTTTTTTGGCGTAGCCGCCATGTAGATAATAAAGCCTAACGTAGCCACTATGGCTACAATCAGGAAGATAGATAAGGCTTTATTCAGCTTACTCATGGCACTCAGTTAGGAAAGCTAACTTTCAGAAATGGCTCAGCGGTAGAGGTAACTGCAGGGAATAGATGCAGCTTGATGGCAGCCATAGCAAATGGTGAATTCTGATTGTAAAGTCTCATTCTAGATTTAGTTCAATTATACATAGGGTGCTGTCTAACTTGCAATCGTTGGTTCCATCTGGGGTTGTAGTTATTTGTTACCCTGGTTCAGGTATTCGCTGTACCGTGCCAGGTTAGCGAAAGCTGCAGCTGCCTGATGTGGCATGTCATAACACACGGAGTTCCTGTCCGCTAAGGCACGGATTATTTTTTTGGCGAGATTGGCACTGAAGGCGATTGGCTCGGAGGCAACAATAGTAGGCTTTTTGTATTTGTCGGTCAGTTCATTTAATTTGTCGAAGATACTAACTATTGCTGAAACGAGGGCCTCCCGCAGGCGCTCCCTTTCATCTTCTTTGGCAGCAGGAGAAAACTGCTCTAGAGGTAAGGCAGGCATTAATCCCAACATGATAACTCCGTCAACTACAGGACAGCGTAAAATCACTTCAACACATTTGATTACAGCATCTCCAAAGATGCCAGCTACCAGGTCAACTGGGTTACCTCGGTTCCACCATGCTGGCATGAAGCTATCCAGCTCCTTAATGGTCTCGGGAGGCAAAGAAACGACCTCGAGCCCTAATCTGGCACAGGCATCGGCAGCTAGAACTCCCCAACCCCCTCCAGCGGTGACTATGCCGACTCTGCGACCTCGGGGCAACGGGTGACACAGGAGAGCAATGCCGGTGTTAACGAGTTCGTCCAGACTTGTTACTCTTATTACCCCGGATTGCTTGCACATGGCGTCAAATACGGTGTATGAGCCGGCAAGGGATGCAGTATGGGACTTGGCAGCAATGGCTCCGGCTGGCGTTTCACCGGCCTTAAGCATTACGATCGGCTTTTTCTTGCTTACCTCCTTGGCCGTCTCAAAGAATCGGCTGCCGTCCTTGAAGCCTTCGATATAGCTAAGGATGACTTTGGTCTGTGGGTCTTCTGCTAGGTATTTAGTGTAGTCCTCGGAGTGGAGGTCTGCTTCATTACCGCTACTGATGCATTTGGCACAGCCGAAGCCGCTTTCTATCGCCAGGCGCATTATCGTTCCGACTATATTTCCACTCTGGGAGACTATGGAAATGGAACCTGGGTGAGGGAAAATGGGTGGCATCTCGGAATAGAGCTTGTCATGCGGGTTGACAATCCCGTTGGAGTTAGGCCCCACCAACCTCAGGCCAGTGCTGTGGGCTATCTCGACCATCTCTCGCTGGAGTCCTTCTCCTTCTACGCCGACCTCGGCAAAGCCAGCGGTTATGACCAACCCGGCTTTTATACCCTTAGCGGCACATTCCCTTAAAACTGTAGGTACACCTGAGGGAGGTATCACAATAACAGCTAGGTCGGGTGTCTCGGGGATTTCACTAACGCTCTTGTATACTTTTAGTCCCAGTATCTCTTCCTTGGTGGGATTTACCGGGTATATTCTTCCTTTAAATCCACCGTTTATAATGTTGGATAGTATACGGTACCCCCACTTTCCGGGGTCATTGGTGGCTCCTAGAAAGGCAATGGAGCGAGGTTCAAAAATAAGTTTGAACTTTGCTATTAGGTCAGTAGATTCGTTGCTCAAGGCGAGTTAATTGGCTTCTCTTGCTGCTCTAGGGTCTGCTTTTAAAAAGGCGGCTTATATTGTAACAACAAAGCGTACTTGAGGCAAGTTCGGTGCAGCGGGGATTTTACTTGTTACCCTGAGCGATAGCGAAGGGTCTCTAGACGGTGTCCTGAGCATGGTGAGATTTTTCGCGGAGTTTACCCTGAGCGAGATTCTTCGGTCGCTTTGCTCTCTCAGAATGACATAGGGAAGATCTCAGAATGACACGGGTGAAGGGCTTGCAATGACAATAAGGAAATGCCATCGCGAGGAGTTTTTCCTCTTCTGTCATCACGAGGAGCGCTAGCGACGTGGCGATCTCGATGGGAGGGACGAGGTGTTGGGATTGCTCAACGGTCTTGCATCGGGCGGCATGTGGATTTGGGTAACTCATATCCGAGGTTTGCCCAAAATGCCGAAAGTTGAGCTCAGAAAACCAGTAATTTTCTGCTCGATAAGGGGATACCATAGCCAGACGGTAACATGAGTGCCCGGAAGCCATATGATGGCCGGTTTATCGCAGGCTTCCCAAAAGTCGAGCGTAGCTTGCCTTGGAATCACCTCGTCCCAAAGCGCGTTAGCCATCAATATCGGACGTTCCCGAAGGTATGGAGCGAAGGTCATCGGGTCGGTAAAAAAGCACTCTTTAGCCGGGATAACATTCCCAAAGCCCTTCTCGGCTATCTCAGCAAGGTACTGAGGATAGTAACTGCGGATTTGGTGGCATTCTGCCTCGGTGCAACCGTGCCCTTTCACTACGGCCTCGCTCTTGGTATTCCAGGTAATCTTTTCTGAGTTTCCCCCAGCGATGAGAAACACCCCTGCCTTGATGCGTTTATCCAATCCCATGGCTATAGCAGAGACGAATCCACCAAGGCTTATTCCGATTATTCCTATCTGTTGTTTGGCTAGCTCTGGTCTGCTGCTTGCCCAGTCTATTATCTGGCGGATGTCGATTACCGAGGCCTTGTAGCCTTCAAACCATTCCTCAGGGGTAATGAAGGGAAGGTGGCTTTTCATAGTTTCTGGCATGCGGCTGGAGTGGAACACCAGATATAAGATGAAGGAGGCTATTCCCCTTTTTGCTAGAGTTCGCGCTAGGAATCTACATGGGATTATGCTCCGGTCACCCCATCCGTGAACCATAATAGCTAATGGGGCGCGGTCGGCATCCCGTGGCTGAAAGTATTCGCCGAAGACGGTGTTGTTTTCTTCATATTGTGTAGTGTAAGCGGTGGGGAAATCAACTGCGTAACGCAACCAACGTGAGGTCGTTTCTTTCAGATGCATGTTGGCATGAGGCTCGTGGCTTTGATAAATATACGGGTTCATAGAGGCTGTCCGAAAACTACTCTAACTGGCAATCTGCCTCTCCCACTTTGTGGGAAAAATTATAGCTCATTGGTGATACACATTAAACATGTAGCCCCGAGGCTTTAGCCTCGGGAGCCCGACCCTAAAGGGTCGGGACTACATTTTCGGACAGCCTGCATATCTTAATTCGATTAAACCTTGCAACAATAATTAGGTGTTCAAGGCGGGAAGAGGTGGGCGCACCAGCAAGACCGGCTTTGGGGAACCCTCGATAATTCTAGAGGCCACGCTGCCATAAGCCCACTTGGTGATACCTGAAAAGCCATGGGTTGTTAGGGCTATCAGGTTAACTGAGTTATCCTCGGCATATTGGAGTATGGTCTCAACTGGTTTTCCTTCCAGCAATACTGAATTGACCTTTACCCCTTTGCTTGCGAGAGCAGTTTTCTTTTTGTCTAAATAACGTTCAGCTTCCCTCTCCAGCTTAGCCATGAAGTCTTTCTCGTATTTCTTCCGGTCCCTGTAAGCTGCTAGTTGGGGAAGCTTCGCCGGCTCGATGACCCTGAGAAGGGCTGCTTCACTATCCATACCTTTGGCTAACTTCTCTACATAAGGGATGATAGCCTCGGAAAAGTGCGAGCCATCCAGGGTTAACAGGATCTTCCGTAGCTCCTTGTCGGCAGGTGCCTTTCCCAGGTGGCTCGACCTTACCAGAAATACCGGGATATGTGACCTTTGCACAACTTTGTTGGCGATACTTCCTAGGGGCCAGTGGCTGACACCGGTGCGACCGTGAGTGGAGATGACAATTAAACTAACGTCGTTTTTGCAAGCAAAATCTATGATTGAGGTGGCAGGCTCACCCTCGATACATGCTGACCGTGCCTTCATTCCTAGAGACTGGATTTTCTCGGCTCTTCTTTCAATATACTCCTTTAAAGCTCGCTCCAGAGGGTCACCCGCGAAACATACGGTTATAAAAATAACCTCGCTATTGAATTTTCTGGCTAGCCATTCAACGTAGGGAATAGCCTGCTCAGCCAGTTCTGAACCATCCAGTGGAACGAGTATTTTTTCATACATCAGCCCTAAGCCTCCTTTTCAGTACTGGTGTCAAACTTTGAGAACTGAGGTTTGATATACCACTAATAGTCCTAATATATTAGCTTTAAGCGAAGTTTTTGGCAAGCTTTAGCGGAGCTTACCCTGAGCACCGTGTAAGATTCTTCGCTATGTGATCCTTTGGGTGCTAAGGCACTGTTCTAAAAGAGCCTATCATGGAAGCGGTCGTTGCGTGAGGCAAACTGCCTCAACGGGAGACGCTTCAGCCTGAACTGCTGACGCAGGCTTTACCTGAGGAACTCCTGCCAAAGGTAGAAAAAACCCCTCGTGGGTATTTTCCCCCGCACTTGGGACATTTTATTTCGCTGTCGCTGCCTATTTTTCGGTATGCCTCAAACTTTTCGCCGCAGTTTGTGCACTCATACTCGTAGATTGGCATGATTCGTTTCTCCCTAAATTCATAAATACGCTCATTCAGAGATGTTGAACAATCACTCACAGTTGTTGCAACCATGACCCCTTCGCTTCTTGTCATCCTGAGTGAAGCGAAGGATCTAGGCCTTTTACGAAGTTTAAATTAGTGAGATTCTTCGGTCGCTACGCTCCCTCAGAATGACAGAGGTAGAAGTCGGGATTGCCACGTCGCTGCGCTCCTCGCAATGATAAAAGGAGGACGCCGTCGTAATGACAAAAAAACACTCTTCGCGCTAACTAATTTAAGCCAGAGCTTTGGCCGTCAATTCAGATATGCTAGTTACTTCGATATTCAAGCCATAGTGCTCATTCAGTTCCCCGATTTGGTAGCGGCAATTATCGCAGGAGGTAATAACGATTTTGGCTCCAGTGCGGCGAATCTGGTCTGCCTTGAGCTTTCCTGCCTGCAGGCGAATATCAGTCCACTCTGGTACTGCCACCAGGCCACTCCCAGCGCCGCAGCAAAAGCTGTGTATCCGATTAGGCGTCATCTCTCGGAAATCACTGGCAACGGCTCGTATTATGCAGCGAGGTTCCTCGTAGAGACCTCCTTTGCGCCCCAGATTGCAAGAGTCATGGTAAGTGATCGGTTCACCATTTTGGCCCTGGTTCAAGGGCAAGCGTCCCTTTCGAACATATTCATCCAGCACTTCCAGGATGCTGCGAATGCGGAATGGGAAGGTGTGCCCAAACCACTTGGGAGCATCCCATCGCATTGCCGGGTAGCCGTGGCCGCACTCGGTGATAACGATTTCCTTAACTTTCAATAGCTCAGCCTCTTTGATGATGCGCTCGACGATGCGTCTGGCCTTGGGGAGGTCACTCAAAAAAACGGCATAGTTGGCTGTCTCAAACATGCTCAAAGTCCATGATTCTCGTGCTACATTGAAAAGAATTGCCTGGGGGACAATGGTATGAGCTCCAGAAAGAGGAACGTAGAGGATGCGGGCGCCTTCCTGTCCTACGGGAATCTGAGCTTTGGAACTGCCCAACCTATCCTGCACTTCTCTCTCCAATTCTTTCACTTGCTCTATGTAAAAGTCTCGGAAGAAATCAGGGTTCTCTCCCTTGGCGATGGCGGCATTGGCTAGCTCAACGAGCATCTCCGGAGCATGTCCTGTGGCGGTAGCCACTGACCTCATTACCCGCATAATCTCGGCTGTCTCCACGCCGAAAGGACATTCGAAGGTACATCGGTGGCACAAGGTGCAACTGGCAAAGGCTATCTCTGCGAGTTTTGACAGAGCCTCATCAGTGGTTGCCTTTGCGCCGAACCAGCCGGGAAAGGTACGGCCAACGGGGTCAAGAAATTGGCGGTAAACACGGCGAACCTGCTCAGCGCGGTAATAGGGGGTGTGCTCCGTCTTAGGGTTAGACCGGTAGTAGTGACAACTCTCGGTGCAGATGCCGCAGCGGACGCACACCTCTAACGAAGCCAGCACCCTGCGGTCAACCAGTTTATCTAGCATTTCCTTGGCCGAAGCTATATTGCTTTGTTCGGTAATTGCTGTGCTCGTCATATTCTTACTTCAGTGCATTGCGGCGTCCAAAGGCCAGGCCCAGAAAGACACGGTCATAGAAGAAATAGATGAAGTGCCTGAGCTTGCCGAAGGGAGTATAGGCCATGGTGATGCCCGAGATCGCCCAGAAGGCTGGCAGATACTTCATTGTGTATGCCGACATTGCTGCAGATGCCAGAAATAAAGTGACCAGTGCCAGGGAGCAATAGTCGTCAGGTGTGCTGAGGAGGCGCATGGTCGGGTCTGCCATACGAATCCAGAAACCTGCTAATCCCAAGAGAGTGCCTACGACAAACAGGGCTGCTAGGGAAAAGCGTAATGGTTCGGGCATTTGTGCCAGCCAAGGGGTAGCTATCAGGTAAGCTGCACCCACGAAAATGCCCAGGTGAACGATAACGCCACGGATATAGGCTATCCAGTGTATGCGGCCGCTTTCCTTGGCCCAGGGAGCCATACCCAGGGTGAAAGCCCAGAGCACTCCCTGAGCCGGCGAGCCTTTAATCGGTGCCAGTTCGGCGTTGTAAGGCCGGCGCTGTGTAGCTATCAGAATGGCTATAACGCCTGCTGCAAAGATGACAGCGCCGACCAGTGCCAGTCCTGCAGCCACCATCTCAAACGTGCTCATTTCACCTTCTTTATGAAGAACGTGATGACCTTGCTCTGTCGCTCAATGGACAGAACCTCGTTGCCTGTGCTTTTGGCCCAGGCAGGAATATCGGCGAGAACGCCAGGGTCGGTCGCCGTAGCTTCAAGTACGCCGCCTACTGGCAGATTCTTTATTGCCTGACTAACCTTGACTACCGGAATCGGGCAAAGAAGCCCCTCCAGGTTCAGTTTTACGTCCGCCTTTATTTCTTGCGGCATTGTCGCCTCCTTATGCGTTATATGAATAACGTTGCCTTGGAGTGGAAAGCTTTCTCCAACATGGTGGCTACTCCGCACGAATCTTCAACTTCGTCAATCAAGTTCTCCCGCTTTATCTCCATGACCTCCATGCTCATCTCGCAGGGCAGGAGCTTAACCCCTAAGTCAATGGCGGTTTGCCGAAGTTCTTCCAGAGGTGTAATGTTGTGTGCTTTCATCAGTTGTTTGAACATCCACCGGCCGATGCCACCGAAGTTGAAGCGGGAAGGGCCGATTCGATTGATGCCACCTCGGTTCAAAAGCCCCATCATGCGTCCAAAGAGGCCCTGTCCCGTTAGGTTCCCCTTTTGGATAGCCTTTACACCCCAGAAGGTGAAGAACAGGTTGGTTTCCTTGCCGGCTGCGGCTGCTCCAATGGCGATGTTGAAGGCAGCCATGACCTTGTCCATGTCGCCGCTAAATACGATTATGGTTACTCCATCATTTTTTTCCATTTTTTCCTCCTCCTTTAAATGACTTCTGTATGTTGAATGTGGCACGCTGCAGATTGGTATCCTTTGCTGTGCCACGGGTGGGAGCTACGGACTCCCTTGGGCAAGACTGTACTGCTTTTCAATCTGGTCTGCTTGCACCTCCTTCAGCAGCTTTATCGCCTCGATAATTCTAGGGTCAGAGAGGGAATAGTAAATGGTTGCTCCCTCACGGCGGGCCACCACCAGGCCTCGCTCTCTCATCAGGCCCAGATGCTTCGACACATTAGCCTGACGGAGCTGTAGCCGCTGTGCTATCTCGTTGACCGATACTTCACCTTTTGCCAGCTCAGCAATGATTAAGAGCCGGTTGGCGTCGGAAAGCGTCTTACAAAACTGGGCGTGAAGGCGATAAATTGCGGCTCTATCTAGTTCGTCCAATTTAGCTTCTTACCATATTACTATATGCTCATATATCTTGTTAATTATAGATATTGTTCCCGGTTTTGTCAACCTGAATTGGGCCTGGTTCAAAACATGTAGTGGCGAGGCTTTAGCCTCGCCCAAGCGACTCTAAAGGGTCGCTGCTACATGTTCGCCCCCAATCCTAAAGGTGGTATAATAAGCGCTAGGGGTGGATAATGGCCAAATACATAATCGCCCATGACGTGGGCACCAGCGGCAATAAGGCGGTTTTGGTGGATACTGAAGGGCATGTCCACGGCAAGTGCTTTGAGCCTTACAAGACCCACTTCCCGAATCCAGGTTGGGCGGAGCAGGAACCTGTGGATTGGTGGAACGCGGTGACGCGGACGACGAAGCTCCTCCTGGAAAAGGCCGGCGTGTTCCCCAACGATGTGCTATGTATTACTTACAGCACACAGATGCTTGGCATCATCCCCATGGACTCAAAAGAAGGGCCTCTGAGGCGTGCCATAATCTGGCTTGATAACCGGGCTGGGGAGCAGGCGGAGCGTCTGATGAGAAAATTTCTGAGTCCAGGTGTTTTTGCCCTAATTGCCGGCACTACTTTATGTGGTAAGGATGGCATGCCCAAGCTGCTCTGGCTGAAAGGGGAAGAGCCCGAGATTTATAATAAGATGTGCTGTTTTCTTGATGTCGCCGGGTATCTTTTTTACCGTAGCACGGGCAACATGGTCATGGAGTGGACCGGTGCCTCTGTCTTCGGGATTGACCTGAAAAAGAAGACATGGCTGGATAGTATCTTTAAGTATGTTGGGCTTGACCCTAGGAAATTTCCGCCTCTAGTTCGGTCGATCGATAAGGTCGGCGAACTTACGAAAGAGGCTGCCAAGGAGTGTGGACTCTTGCAGGGCACGCCGGTAATTGCTGGTGCTGGAGATGCTCCCTGTGCTGCGGTAGGGTCTGGCGCTGTCGGTGAAGGCGAAGGCCATGTCTATCTTGGAACGTCTGGCTGGGTAGGCGTGGTCACTGAGCGTATGCCGCAGGGCAAATGCGGAGCAGCGACGATTCATTCGGCCGACCCGAATAAGGCGTTCTTGTTTGCTGAAACGGAAGCCGCTGGAGGCTGCATACAGTGGATTGCCGATGAGTTCTACAAAGCCGAAAAAAAGGACCCAAATATCCCCAATGTCTATGCTCTTATGGATAACGAAGTTGCCAAAATTCCACCGGGCTCCAATTACTTACTCTTTACTCCCTGGATTTATGGCGAAAGAGCTCCTATAGATGACTGCTATGTTCGCGCCAGTTTTCTAAACCTGAGCGCTGAGCACACCCGTGAGGACTTGCTGCGGGCTGTCTATGAAGGCGTGGCCTACAACATCAGGTGGATTGTAGAAATCGTGGAGAAGGAGTTCAAATTCCCTATGCCATATCTCAAGGTCATAGGCGGGGGCGCCAAGGGCAAACCATGGATGCAGATTCTGGCGGACGTAACTCACAGGAAGATTGAGACTGTTAGTGATCCACAAGAAGCCGGAGCTGTCGGAGCCGCGCTGGTGGCAGCAGTCGGCCTTGGTATATATCCGGATTTTGAGTCGCTGAGAAAGGTGGTCAAAGTAGATAGGGCGTTTGAGCCGCAGTCGGAGAATTCGGAGATTTACGACTCGCTATTCCATTCATATAAAGAGGTTTACAGCAATCTACGGAATTTCTATAGAAAGCTGAACAAGGAAAGATTTGACAAGGCAGTGTGTGAGGAGGTGCTTTCGTGAACACTGTGTAGTGGCGAGGCTTTAGCCTCGCCCATTGCGACCTTAAAAGGTCGCAGCTACATGTGGCGATGATGAGCGCCCCTAAACACAAGGAAAGATTTGACAAGACAATATGTGAAGGAGGTGTCTAGATGGATAGAGAAGAGATTTTAGGTCTTCCCATCGCTCTGCCAGATGGCGTGGATTACGATGAATATGTTATCGGCACATATCTGGTTTCTTACCCGGCAGCGCTCCCCATCCCCATAATAGCGCCTATGCTGGCTGTGGAGCAGAGCACGGGCACCTGGTTGCCGGTGCCCGGTGAGACCCCTGAAGTCCGCTGCAAACACATCGCCAAAGTGCTCGGTGTTTATGAAATGCCCGACTATGAGTCCACCGTGCCACCCAATCTGCAGAACCGGCAGTGGTTTGTGCAGGTAGCCTATCCGGAGGTCAACATAGGGGAGCAGATACCCATGCTGCTGACTACCGTGGTCGGCAACATTTCTATGGGTGGCGACATAAAGCTAGTGGACGTCCGTTTTCCTAAGAAGTATGTTGCTGGCTTTAAGGGACCGAAATTCGGCATCGAGGGTGTGAGAGAAATTCTGGGAGTCCCGAAGCGACCTCTGCTGAACAACATGATAAAGCCGTGCACGGGCTATACCTTGGAGGTCGGAGCTGAATTGTTCAAAAAGGCGGCGCTCGGCGGCTGTGACATCGTTAAGGATGATGAGTTAATAGCCGATGCTTCGTTCAATTCGGCGCTGGGACGTGTCAAACGCTATATGAAGATTGAGAAACAGGTCTATGAGGAGACAGGCGAACGTACTCTGTACACTGTGAACATAACTGATAAGATACCCAAGGTCTTTGAAAATGCTAAGCGAGCTGTGGAACTGGGATGCAATGCGCTGATGATAAATTACCTCGCCGTCGGTTTCCCCGTGATGCAAGCACTGGCTGAAGACCCCAGCATCAATGTTCCTATTCTAGGCCACATGGACGTGGCTGGTGCTTTTTATATGTCACCCTGGCATGGCATGAGTTCTCATCTCGTCCTGGGCAAACTACCCCGCCTTGCTGGTGCGGACGTCGTTGTCATTCCCGCCCCCTATGGAAAGGCGCCGGTGATAGATTATAAGTTCAAGAATGCTGCCCGGAACCTGTCATTCCCGCTGTACCAACTGAAGCCGACGTTCCCCATGGCCTCCGGCGGCATCACGCCGTCGATGGTGCCACAGGCGATGGCGGATTTAGGTCATGACATAGTAATCGGTTCTGGCGGCGGCATTCATGCTCATCCTCAGGGGCCAATCGCCGGAGGCAAAGCCTTCCGGCAGGCAATTGATGCCACCATGCAGGGCATACCTTTGTCAGAGTATGCCAAGGACCATCAGGAGTTGGCTATTGCGCTTAAGGAATGGGCGGACCCGTTCAGCAAAGGTATTAGATTTTAGGAAGGAGAAGGAAGATGTCTAAAGTCACAGTTCTAGGTGGGTGTGGTGCTGTTGGCAGCATAGCCACGGAGACGCTAGCCTCAAGTGGGGTGTTCTCTGAAGTAACGGTTGCCGATATGAATATCATGGCAGCAAGAAAGCTGGCCAGGACGATTAAGGGAAGCAAGTTATCTGCTGTTGAGCTTGATGCTGAGAATCCCCAGAGCATAAGAAAGGCGATCAGCGGCTCATCGGTTGTCCTGAACTGCGTCGGGCCTTTCTACAAGTACGGGCCCACTATAATGAAATCGGTGATAGAAGCCAGAATAAACTACGTTGATGTCTGCGATGATTTCGATGCTACCGAGAAGCTTCTGGCCATGGATGATAAGGCGAAGAAGGCTGGCATTTCAGCGCTTATCGGGATGGGGAGCTCCCCGGGTGTGGCAAATGTTCTGGTCAGATTCTGCGCCGATTCTCTGCTTGACCAGGTTGAGGCGGTAGATATATACCATGCCCACGGTGGCGAAAAGGTGGAGGGGGCGGCGGTAGTGAAGCACCGAATCCATTCCATGAAAATAGACATACCAGTGTTTCTCAATGGCGAGTTCACGACGGTTAAGCTCTTTGAAGACAGTGGCAGGGCATTGGAGGAGGAGGCCGAGTTTCAGGATGTCGGTACCTACAGCGTCTATGCCTATCCGCATCCTGAGACCATAACTTTGCCGAAGTACCTGAAGGGCGTGAAGAGAGTAACCAACCTCGGGCTGGTACTGCCGCCGGCTTACGCCGAACTGATAAAGGGGATGGTCAGGCTGGGCATCACCGATGAGAAACCCATCGAGGTCCAGGGTCACAAGATTATTCCTCTGGAATTTGCCGTAGTCTTCATACTTTCGCAGAGGCAGAGGCTGATGAAAGAGGCCGGGATTAACCAGCCTATGGGTTGTCTCAAGATCGTGGTCAAGGGATACAAGGACGGCGGGAAGAACACTTACATTTTCTCGATGTCTTCGAGAGGACAGGGGATGGGTGAGGGCACAGGTATCCCGGCGGCGATAGGCGCCATACTTACGGCTACAGGAAAGATCAAGGAGAAGGGAGTTTTACCGCCCGAAGCCTGTGTTAATCCGCTGGATATGCTTGAACTCGCCAAGACCAAGGTAAAAGCCGCTGGTGGCAGGGGTTTCCCTATCGTCATCGAACACATCGACAAGGATGGCAAATCGCAAAGGATGGACCTCTTCAGCTAGCCGCATAGGGCAGGCGAGAGAGTCCGCTTGGAAAGGGAATTTTTACCCCCACCTAAACCTCTCCCGTACCCCATATCCCAGCGGGAGTAAATCCTCGCTGGATGCCTGCCCACCCCACCTCCCGTCAAGGGAGGAGGTGTTTAAAAATGTAGCTGCGGGGCTTTAGCCCCGCTAAGGCGACCCTAAAGGGTCGCGACTGCATTTGTTGTTATGTTATTGCGAGCGAAGCGTGGCAATCTCTGAGATTGTTTCGTCGCTATGCTCCTCGCAATGACACTGGAGAAATGGTTGCTGTCCCATGAGGTAAACCCATGGATATCCGCTCAACTATACGCAGGCGAATCAGCATCCGTCACTACGAGTCAAGGCCTATCCCGGAAGAGCTATTGCAGGAAGTAGTGGGTTCTGGTGAGAACTCTGTAGCTCTGGATGATAACATCGGAATCCGCCTCCACTTAGTCAAGGAAGGCAGGTTGGTGGCGGAGCGGATGACTCCTTTAACCGGAGCACGGTGGCTCTTCGGCTCAGCGCCACACTTCATTATAGCCACATCCGAGGAAAAGCCGTTATTTATGCTGAACATGGGCTTCCGCATGGAGCAGATGATACTTTTTGCCACCGAACAGGGACTGGGTACTTGCTGGGTCGGTGGCATGTTCGCTGAGGAACGGCTTGGCACTTTCCTGGGTTTGGGAAAGGGTGAGCGTGTCATCGCCTTGACTCCGCTCGGCTGCCCGGACACCTCGTTTTACGGTCGGGCAACGCATGACCTCTTCGAGCTGGGGGCGATGAACTTCGGGCGGAGAAAACCACTTCAGCAGATAGCCTTTGGTCCTGACTGGGACTCGCCGCTTGAGACCGAAGATAAGGAACTTCTTGAAGCTCTGGAATGTGCCCGCTTGGCACCATCCTGGGCTAATACCCAGCCGTGGCGCTTTTTGGTAACTGGAAAGGAAATAATAGCTGTGGCTGATGCCAAAGGAAGATACAGCAGCGTTCGTGATGGCAAGCACTACTATCGCCTTGACGTGGGAATCGCCATGGCGCATTTCTTCCTGGGGGCCAAAGAGATGGGCTGGAGCGGAAGCTGGCAGGTGATTGGATTCGACCCGGCACAGGTGGCGAAAGCACATGCCATTCCCGATGGCTACGAAGTGCTTGGGACATATAGGAGATAGAGCCTTACAATTGACGAATTATCCAATAGCCTGACATCCCTTGACAGTGGCAGCTCACCTATGTAAACTGCCGCTTGCTAGATGTGCAATCTTTTCGGGACGCAAATTTCTATGGTTGTTCAACGCAAAGCCTTAGTCCGCGCATAAGAGCATTTGAACGGCGATGTTCAGATAAGGCGAAGCAATCAGAAACCATCTGGCGTTACCGAAACCTTAGAAAACAACAATGACAACAGTGGTGACTGGCGCCAACGGACATGTTGGTGCTAATCTAATCCGTGCTCTGCTGGCCCGAGGTCGAACTGTACGTGCACTACTTCATGTTAACCGCCGGGCGGTCGAAAGCCTGAACGTTGACATGGTCAGAGGTGACGTCTGCGACCTGCCGTCTCTATGTGAGGCATTCAAAGATGCAGAAGTAGTTTACCACCTGGCTGCCCACATTTCGCTGTCGATGGATGAATGGCCGCTATGTGAGTCAATCAACGTCATCGGGACCCGAAATGTGGTCGAGGCATGCCTTTATTGCGGGGTACGCCGCCTTGTTCACTTCAGCTCGATTCATGCCTTTGAACAAGAGCCTCTGGATATCCCGATTGATGAATCACGCCCCCTGGTGGAGCTGCAACATAGCCCACCCTATGACCGTTCTAAAGCAGCGGGTGAGAAGGAAGTACGCAAGGGAATTGAACGGGGATTGGATGCTATTATAATTAATCCGACCGCTATTATCGGCCCTCATGACTACGGACCATCATATTTAGGCGAGGCTCTGCTGAACCTTGCCCATGGTAAGCTGCCAGCCTTAGTTGCCGGCGGATTTGACTGGGTGGATGTGCGTGACGTTGTTGAAGGGGCAGTCCGAGCCGAAGAGCAAGCCCCGACTGGAGCCAAGTATCTTCTGTCGGGTCATTGGGCATCAGTACCTGACTTAGCCGCCCTCGTGGAGGCAATCACTGGTGCCCCGGCACCTCGTCTAGTCTTACCTGTGTGGCTAGCCCACATTGGCATCCCGTTTATTGCCGTCTTTGCCCAATTGACTGGGAAACGGCCACTCTACACAAGCGCTTCCATCAGAGCACTTTGTAGCAACCAAAATGTAAACCATGAAAGGGCGACGCAGTATCTCGGCTACCATCCACGCCCACTGCGGGAAACAGTTGTTGACACGTTTCGGTGGTTCAAGGAAAATGGCTGTCTTGACCGCCCTGTGATGCCACAATCTACTCAGCGCCTATGAGCGAGCAAGCGTTTTTCAACATTCTCCTCGTTGGCTGGTTTGTACTGGCAGTGGTAATTTTTGTGGCGCTGTTCTTTATTGTCGCTCCATACGGCCGCCACCTCAGAAACAGCTGGGGACCCAAAATAGGCGATAGGCTCGGATGGATTGTTATGGAAGCACCGGCTTCACTCGTCTTTATCATATGCTTTGTGGTCGGTACCAACTCAAGCACAATAACTGCGCTTGTCTTCCTGGTTTTATGGGAAGCACATTACATACACCGGGCTTTTATTTACCCTTTCAGTCGGCGCACCGGGGTCAGCAGGATGTCGCTCGTCGTCGTGAGCTTAGGCCTTCTGTTCAACGTGGCCAACGCCTATCTTAATGGTCGTTACGTCTTCACGCTCTCCGGGGGTTACACCAACGAATGGCTTGTGACCCCACAGTTTATCGGCGGGTTGGGGCTCTTCCTCGCCGGTTTTATTATCAACCGCCGAGCAGATCACATCCTACGCAATCTGCGTAAACCTGGTGAATCTGGTTACAAAATCCCCTATGGGGGATTGTATCGTTGGATATCCTGTCCCAATTACTTCGGCGAGATCATTACATGGATTGGCTGGGCTGTGGCTAGCTGGTCACTACCGGGACTGGCTTTCGCTGTCTGGACAGCCGCTAATCTCGTGCCCAGGGCTCAAGCCAATCATATCTGGTACCGTGAGCACTTCTCTGACTATCCGACTGAGCGGAAGGCACTGATGCCCGGGGTATGGTAATAGAGGCAATCCTACAATCGAGGAAATTCTGAATCCAAATAAATCCTAATTTCAACTTTCCAAGTGCTTTGAATTTGAATTTTTGAGATTGTTTGAGATTTGGAGCGGTGCAGTTGAGATTATATCATCACTTCAATTAAGATAGCTACGCAAAAAGCCATGCGGGTTATTTTCGGAACCGTGATATTTACCATACTTGTACCTGGGTCTGTGACTGTCCTTGTGCCCTATCTACTGCTGGCATCCGGTCTTGGATGTTTCTATGATATTGGGGGCTTCAGGTTCATTGGGATTGTTCTAATCATTCTTGGCGCGGCGTTCTATTTCTGGACAGCCTCAGACTTTACTTTTGCCGGCAAAGGTACCCCGGCACCTATAGCACCCCCCAAATTGCTGGTATCGAGGCGGCTGTATCAGGTGAACAGAAATCCGATGTATACAGGAGTTTTGCTCGTACTCCTCGGCGAAGCAATGTTTTTCATGTCACTGGCCTTGCTTGCCTACAATATATTTGTATGGCTATCCTTCCACCTTTTTGTCGTCTATTATGAGGAGCCGAACTTGAGAAAGAAATTTGGAGTGTCGTACAAGGAGTATTGCAGGGCCGTGCCCAGATGGATTCCTGGGTTGAAGCGCACAAATAGAAATGGATGACAAACGCTGAAAAGGGATTCTTTGATAGACCGCGCTGTCGGATAAGCAAGCCTGGAGAGGAGTTTGGATTGTTGCATCGCAATTATCATTAAGCTACAATCAGCCACGTTGGCCGCCATTCAGAGCTAGAGCTTACCGATGATGCCGACGCCAAACTCGAGCCTGAAGCTAATACGGTTTCTGTCGCATAAAGGATACAAGTCGCAGGAGTCTCATCATTGAGAATTGGAGGATGTTATGGCTAAAGATTACGGAATTATCGATGTCTGGATGCAGCATCCAAACCTGAAGTTCTCAAACCACCCTATGTTCGATTCTCTTCGGAGATGGACGGGGGCGGAAAAACTAGCAGAGGAGATTCCAGTCGAGACTACCATTGCTGCCATGGATGAGGCGGGCGTTCGCCTGGGCTTAATATGTGCCTGGTGGGGTCCGCAGGGGTCACTTATTTCAAATGATGAGGTAGCTGCCCTTGTTAGAAAACATCCTGACCGTTTTGTTGGGATCGGGTCGGTCGATTTGTACAGACCTATGGACGGCATTCGAGAACTGAGGCGCTGTGTACGTGAGCTCGGCTTCAAAGGGCTGAGAATAGTCCAGTGGCTTTGGAACCTGCCCCCCACTGACAGGCGTTATTACCCTCTCTATGCTGAGTGTATCGAACTTGGCATTCCGTTCTGTTTTCAGGTGGGACATACTGGCCCCCTCTGTCCTTCAGAGCCGGGGCGGCCGATACCTTATATCGATGAGGTAGCCATTGAATTTCCCGAACTTAAGATCGTTGGGGGGCACATCGGATATCCCTGGACGGTGGAGATGATTGCTGTGGCAACGAAACATCCCAATGTCTATATTGATACCTCGGCCTATATTGCCAAACGCTACCCGAGGGAGTTCGTAGACTACTTGAAAGCAAATGGGCGAAAAAAGGTTCTTTTCGGCACAAATTACCCCATGGTTACTGCAGCCATGTGCTTAAAGGACCTGGATGCACTCGGACTGGACGACGAAGTAAAGAAGCTGTTCCTCTATGAGAACGCTAAACGAGTGTTTGGACTTCACTAGGTAATTGGGTTCCCCAAGGCTTAGATTTCGCCCTCACACAGGACACACTGTATCTGCTGGTTCGAAGCCAACCGCTGCCGTTTTTTCCCAGCCGTCTATTTCGGCTACTTTTTGGCCAGTATTCTGTATAAAGCGAACACTACTAACAGATAGGCGATTATTCTGATTATGATAAGAAAGACGGTCAAGCCTGCAGCGAGCCCAAGGAGTGTCATAAGATGTGACACAGCAAAAAGGCCGAACGCTATGCCTATATAAAGAGGCACATCATTCTTCTTCTTGACGTAAGCCCACTTGCCCAGGGCTAGTATTACGATGCATAGCACGAAATTAGTTGTGGTTACTGGATCCCAAGTCATGCGTTAGTGCCTCCCTTCATAATTTAGCTTAATGCGTAATTCTACTTAAAAGCGTGTGGTCAGCACCGCTAGCAAAGTGTAACGGCCTTGAACAAAAAACGCAAGTTCGTATGCGTACATCTCTGGACGAAATCATTGAAATAAGACTGCTATTTCCATTCTGGCGGATAGGCTATGCACTTTATGCTTTTCTTGGCGTATTCCTTTTCGAACGTGAAATATTACTGGACATGTGTTATTCTTGTTACATCCTCTTTGGGTAGGCAATAATTGCCGGTGTAATGTTAAATCAGGTTATAAAGCGATTATCAGTGGTGGCAGCCATTGTGCTGTGCCTTCAGCTTGGCTTTTCTGGCTCAGCCGGCTCAGCCATGGAGAGCCCTGCTGCGGTCAAGGAGCTGAATTTTGTTTTTCTTCATGGCGCTGCTGGAAATCCTTGTGGGCCACAACTTCTGGCTGATTCTGTCCTTGAGCAGATACCTCGCTATATCCTTGAGTATGAGCAGGCTAATCCCGGCATTAAGGTTAATGTCAGTACTCTGAACAGATGTTATCCCAACGATGTGGATGTCGAGACTTGGGCTAAGAACATCGCATATAGCATTGATAAATACTTGCCGAGCAAGGGAAATGTGATCTTGATTGGCCATAGCATGGGTGGCAAGTCAGCGCTTTATGCTGTAGCCAAGAATATAGGCAATCTAGCTGATAGGGTGGCGCTGGTGGTTACCATCAATAGCCCGATTAAGAATCTGGATAGGTATCAGCTTGCTGGTGGTGGGTCATTTGTTGACTATTGCCGGGCTGGATGGCTGCTGCGTACTGGGCGAGGGGTTTGCGCTTCAGTAGGGAACTACGATAGCTCTGAAGACGGCAAGTGGGTGAGTCAGAACAGGCATTGGTTAGCTTTCATATCGGGCGAAAACGCACCATTGAGCCCGCAGTTTGATTATGGTGGAGTTGATGCTTATCCCAGGGATATGGATGACGGGGCCCTGCCGATATCGGCTCAATACTCTGACGGCGCCGATGTAATCTACTACGGCGAATACGGCCATAGCGACTTCCACATTATAAAAGAGGTAGCTGATTTCATGGCAGGGGAAATATTGCGCTATATCTTCGGTGGGACTATAGAATGCTCCGTTCTGGCTAGAGACGGTGGCTTCGAGCATAAGGCTGCCTCGCTGCTGGGAACAGATTACTGGCAGGATATTGCCGGTGATGTTTTTGGCAGTAGCGGCAGGGTGTGGCATTGGAACCAGTCCTATATCAAATGGCAGGAATGGGAGGACGTGGTGGAGTATTACCCTCCCACGTATGAGAGAGACTTGAGGAGCCGTTATGAAATTAGCAAGGTCAGGTCATCGGCGATTTTTACCAGCATTGAGGAGCTGCGCTGGCTGAATCCAGATGATCCTGAGGATTGTCGTCTCTACCTGCGGACCAGGGCTGCCCCCAGAAACTATATGCAGGTGGACTGGAGCATTTATCGTCAGGGGCTGTTACCCGAAGGAACGAAGCGCGACCACTATGAAATCGAGATGGTTGCCGGCACACCTTTGGCCGGCGTCTACCGCGCATCATGGGCAACCGACAATCTGCGTGATTTGAGGGTGCAGGTATGGTCGCGGGCAGAAAGGCCATTCCGATGGTTCGAGGCTAAGTGGAGGGTCTATTACCAGGAAAGCCGGTATAGAAAAGTCATTGATGAAATCCCGGCGCTGCCGGAGGTTGCTTCGGTCAAGTAAGAGGCTTATTCATGAGATTGTTCAGCAACTTCCTCCGTCATTGCGAGCGCAGCGTGGCAATCTCAATGCCTCCCCATCGAGATCGCCACGTCGCTTACGCTCCTCGCGATGACAGAAAGAGGAACAGGGATTGCTTCGGGGCTTACACTCCTGCAATGACAGCTGAACACTCGCATTAAGCTTGATTTCTAAGCTTTGAGCACGGCTCGAGCTTTTAAGAAACGAAGCAGTCGCTCCCTTGTTACCATGCCGAGCACCTTATCCTCCTGTAGCACTGGTATCTGGTCTATATCGTAGTCATCCATCTGCTCGAGCAGGTCTACGGCTGGTTGGTCAAGTTGAGCCGTCTTGAGCCTCTCGGCGGGCGTCATTATGTCGCTTATGCGAGCCGTCTCCCAGCGCTCTTCTGGCATCTGTATGTCGCCCAGGGTTACGATTCCCTTCAGTTTGCCGTCCTCGATGACTACGAAGCAGTTTTGCCCCGAGTTGATAATATATTCCCGGACCAGTCCGAAAGTAAGTTGCTGCTTTATGGGGGTGTAGTCCTGGGTCATCATATCATGGGCTGTTATACCGTGGAGAGCATCGCGTACCAGCGCCCGACGCCGGCCAGTCGTGGCGGCGTCTTCCAGGAACCAGCCGAACACAACCGTGGCTACGCCGGCAAACCAATTACCGGGGAGGATAACTGCTAAAATACCGGCAGCGATGAGCAGGAAACCTATGACTCGTCCGGTCAAGGTAGCAATTCGTGTTGCCCGGCTGTAATCCCTCATTGTAAGCTGCAGGATCGCTCGTAGAGCTCTGCCTCCATCTAGAGGAAAAGCTGGAATGAGATTAAACAGGGCTATCATAATGTTGAAAAAGAACAGCCATTGTATGAATTCGGCAGGCATAAAGGTTGCAGTGCCTGCCAGAGCGTAGGAGAGTGCGTAAAATATGCCAGCTATTACAAGGCTGGAGAAGGGGCCAGTTATAGCCATCAGTATCTCGGGAATAGGGCGGGTATCCTGTTCCGTTATCCGTGGCACGCCGCCGAAGACATACAGTGTGACGCTCCTTACTGGCATACCTCTGTTGATAGCTACGGAGCTTTGGGCTAGCGCACGGGCGCACATGGAGGCAAAGAAGAGCAAGCTGGCGATTATCCCAAGTATTATGTTTTGCCACAGAGGATTGATTCCACGAAAGGTAAGGGCCAGGGTTATTATTATCAAGGCTGAAGCGATGAACCAGGTATAGTGCACCCGTACCGGAATCCCGAAAACCTCGCCCAACTTTATTCCGCGTGGCATTTTCTCTCCTTAAAATGCATCTTACAGTATAAATGCTGCAGCCAAACGAGGCAAGGTGTAAGGTGGGTTTGACACAGATTGATTTACGATGTATAAATGATGAGCCCGACAGATACTCGTTAATCTCCAGTGTATTAACCACAGACGAAGGGAGGAAAAAGATGTGCGATACCATTGTTGCTCTTGGCTCAGCTACCAAAGATGGCATCGCTCTCTTTGGTAAGAACAGTGACCGAGAACCTGACGAGGTGCAGAACATCAAAATATACTCGCGCCAGCAGCATAGGCCGGGTGAAATGGCACAGTGTACCTATCAGGCCATTCCTCAAGTTGCCGAGACAGCCAGAATCATGCTCTGCCAGCCCTTCTGGATGTTCGGCGCCGAGATGGGCGCCAATGAATATGGCGTGGCCATAGGCAATGAAGCCCTGTTCACCAAGGAGAAACCGGATGCCACCGGATTGACCGGTATGGATTTGTTGAGGTTGGCTCTGGAGCGGAGCCGAAGCGCCAAGCAGGCTTTGGAGACCATCGTTGAACTCCTGGAGAAATATGGACAGGGTGGTAATTGCGGCTACCGTCAGAAGTTTCTCTATATGAATAGCTTCTTGATTGCTGACCATCAAGAAGCCTATGTGCTGGAGACGGTTAAATCCTGGTGGGCGTGGAAGCGGGTCAATGATTTCTGGAGCATATCGAATATAATCTCTCTGGAGAAGGACTTTGATGCCTGCTCGCCTGGGTTAATCGAGAACGCCGTTAAGAAAGGCTATTGCAAGAGCGAGGCCGATTTCAACTTCCGGAAGTGCTATTCCGACAGGATAATAACGTGGGGTGCCAAGGGGGCACCGCGTGAGGCACGTTCCCGTGAAATGCTTTTACGGAAGAAAGGTGCGCTAACAACCGCAGATTTTATGGCTATTCTCCGTGACCATGGCGGACGTTCTAATTGGACTCCTGGCAAGTCCGGCGGGACTATTTGTATGCACGCCGCCGATAAGCTGATTCGCCGCAGCCAGTCGGTATGTTCCATCGTGGCGAAGTTAGGAAAGGAGGCGCAATTTTACTATACCACTGGTGCTGCCAATCCATGTATGAGCCCCTATTATCCGATTTTCTTCACTGACACGATGAATCCTGCCGGGTATTTGGAAGGGGACGCAAGTTATGATGCTAAATCTTTCTGGTGGGAATGCGAAAAGCTGCATCGCCAGGCATTATGGCACTTTACGGCTGCTGTGAATGCTATCCAGCCCCAGATAAAGCAGTATGAGGAGGACATAATTTCTTTAATAGAAGGTGGTCAGGTGCCATTGAACCAGGCGACCATTGACAAATACTTCGCTAAAGGCAGGGCTATGGTCAGAAACTGGGGAACAACTCTCGATGGATTGGTGCCTACAAAACTTAGCTGGTTCTTCAGCCAGTACTGGCGCAGTTACAACAAGTTGAACGGAATTGAATAAACCTTCTTCTTATGTCATGGCGAGGCACGGAGTGCCGTGGCAATCTTGTTTCTTTGCTAATGCTGAAAGCAAATGGAAATCATTAGGGAAATCATCAATGAAGAGGATTTGAAGAACAGCGTAAGAGTTATAAGAGACTCTTTCAGTACGGTGGCAGTGGAATTTGGATTGACTCAGGGCAATTGCCCTACCCATCCTTCGTTTACCACTATTCAAGCTGTCCGAAAATGTAGTCCCGACCCTTTAGGGTCGGGCTCCCGAGGCTAAAGCCTCGGGGCTACATGTTAAATGTGTATCATCAATGAGCTATAATTATTCCCACGAAGTGGGAGAGACAGATTGCCAGTCAGAGTTTTTGGACAGCCTCTATTGATAAACTCTGTGAGCTGAAGAAGAAAGGGACAAAGTTCCTTGGACTTTTTCAGGGCGGTCAGCAGATCGGATTTGTAGCAATAGAACAGGCAGATAATGCGCTTTACTACATGGATAAACTGGCTGTGCTTCCGGAATATAGGCACAAAGGTTATGGAAGGAGGCTTGTGGAATTCGTTTTGGACGATGTTAAAAGACGCAAAGGTGAAAGAGTCGCCCTGGGGATAATAAACGAGAGCACGGTCTTGAAGAACTGGTACATAGAAAACGGTTTTGCGGAGACAGGGACGAAGAAATTTGAACATCTGTCTTTCACCGTATGCTTCATGGAAAAGAGCCTATTGCCCTAGCAAATACAGTATCACGTCGCTGACGTTGGTTCCAGTGTTGCCGGTTATGATGAGTGCCTCGCCGATTTTCTTAAATAGCGTGTTGCTATCAAACCTGTCAATGTATGCCTTCACATCTATGCCACGGGAAGTAGCTCTGAGCAGGGCGTTGTTATCCACTATGGCTCCGGCCACATCGGGCAAGTAATCCGAGCCGTCTGTACCCACGCTGGCAACTACCCAGTACCCTTGATATGACTTCATTGCCATCATCGATATTGCAGCATAATGCTGATTTCTGCCACCCTTGCCGGCATTCTCCGATAATTTCGGCGTTGTCTCACCGCCAATCATAATGGCATCATAGCCTTGATATTTGCCCTCTAGGATTTCCCTGGCTCTCATATAGGCTGCCTCGGCGGTGTCACCTTTTTGCTCAGCTGTGACAATAAGAGGAGTAAATCCCAGTTCTTCAGCCTTCTTTGCCATGGCCTTCAGAGCCAGCCGGTTATTGCCGATTATGTGGTTGTGGCAGTTGGTCAAGCTCTTTGGTGTTTCTGCAACCTCGCCACGGCAGCCCCTTTTTAAGTATGAGAGAACGCTTTCTGGAACACTGGCCGCCAAATCGTATTTTTCAAGGACAGCGTAGGCCTCCTGGAAGGTTGAAAAGTCCGGGCATGTTGGCCCGGAGGCGATGACGTCAAGGTCATCTCCTATCACGTCGGATATTATCAGTGAAACTACTCTTACCGGCGAATAGAACTCTCCCAACCGGCCTCCCTTTATTCTGGACAGGTGCTTTCTCACCGCATTGATCTCGTGAATTTCGGCACCGCATTCTAATAGCAATTCAGTAGTTCTCTGTTTGTCTTCAAGGCTTACACCATCGACAGGACAGGGCATTAAGGCTGAACCGCCACCGGAGAGCAAACAGACAACCAGGTCATTCTCATTTATGGAGTGTTTTTCTTTTAAGGCCAGCATCTGCTTCACGCCGTTAAAGCCCCTTTTGTCCGGGAGCGGGTGACCGGCTTTTATTACTTTTATCCTCTTTGTTCTATAACCTCCCCCCTTACAATTGACGATGCCAGTGAAGATATTCTTTGCGTCTATTGTGTCTTCCAGCGCTTCTGCCATCAGTCCTGATGCTTTGCCACCGCCGATAACGAAAATTCTACTCTTGGCGGTACTATACGTGGTGTCTTTCACCTTCAGGGACTTGCTTACCGCGTCATAGCTTACAGCTGATTTCATGATAGCTCTAGGGAGAACACGCTCTATGCCTGCCTCGATGATTTTCAGAGGCTGGCGTCTTAATTTGGTTGTGGCAAGCTCATCCCAGTTCTTTATAATCACTTCAATCTCCAGAGCACAAAAGCAGATAGGCCTTTTCCTGAGCCTTAAGTATACTAGACCCGATGGTCCAACTCTACATTCGTGTGAACAATCCCTATACGGACAGACCTTCAAAGCTTGTCCTGAGCTAAGCGAAGGATTTATCCGCTTTCGTACTGGGCGAAATGTAAAAGTCAAACATTAAAATGCAAAATGACAAGGCAAAAGTCAAAAGTAGGGACACACCTTCAGACCTGTTCGCTTCTAAAGAATAGAAATAATTTTTGCATTTTCATCTGTCATTTTAACTTTTGATTTTTGATGTACTTATAGTGGGGACAGACCTTCAGGCCTGCCCGAAGTCTCTGTCATTCTGAGCGTAGCGAAGAATCTCATGCAGCTCAGGGTAAACTCCGCGAGGCGATCTCGTCCCATTCCCCCACCACCGAGATTGCCACGGCTGTTCCCTCGTTTCACTCGGGACGCCTCGCAATGACGGCGGGGGACGTGGTATTGCTTTGTCGCTATGCTCCTCGCAATGACACTTAAATTACAAAGAGTCAGACTTTCAGTTCATCCCCGCCGTGCTCCTTCTTGCCCCTGAAGTACTGGCTCCAGAGCTGCGGCGCCATCTGCAGCCATTTCTCCAGCCCAAGCTTTTGCAACAGCACAAGGTTGTAAACCTTGGTGTTGTGAGGCAGTATTTGGGCTTTGTCGGCACAGGGTGCCAGCTTGAGACAGGGGAAATTCGCGCACTCGTAGCAGAATTGCAGGCCTTTCTGCTCCACGCAGCAAGTGTATGTGGGGCACGCAGGTTCTCCCATCAGCTTTATGTGGCCCTCCTCCACCCTACAACCGCGGCAGCTGACTCGCTCGACGGGAATATCCCTTGCCTGGGCAATTCTCTCGGCGAGGGTGCGGTCTCCGCTGGCCCTGAACACGGGACAGGCACCGCAGTATAGCCCACAGACGGCAACAAGTTCGGCTTCGGCTGGTTGAGTCGACATTTCTGCACCTCCCAAAATCTAAGGTAGTCGGACGCTTAAATCCTAACACGATGAAGCCAGCAATCTCAAGCCATTTGTGAATTATTTTCAAGAAGTGGCTTATTCTTATTGACCGGCCAAATCGGTGGTGTTAGAATTTGAAACCGGAGCGGAACCTGACTTGGGGAAAAGCGCTGCATCTGGGGTCTTTGTCACCTTGGACGAAGTGAAGGGTCTAGATTCTTCGCTTCGCTCAGAATGACAGGAGGTGGCTCGGAATAGCATAAGGGCATTTGCCAACAATTGGTCGCTATACGGAAGTTAAATAAACTAGAAGAAAGGGGGGAAACGCATGTGGTATTTTTATCTAGCTTATTTCATTGCCGGCCTGTTCTTGGCCAATGGCGTACCCCACTTCGTTAACGGGATTTCAGGGATGAAATTTCGAAGTCCGTTTGCTTCACCTCCTGCTGTCGGCGAGTCGTCGGCGGTGGTGAATGTCATCTGGGGGATGGTCAACTTTATTATCGGCTATCTGCTCATCTCAGGGGTAGGGCGTTTCTGCCTTGGCTTCAGCCTTGACGTTCTTATGGTTTTCCTGGGTGCTCTTATTGCCGCGCTCGGTTTAGCTTGGTCCTTCAGCCGCGTGCGCAAGAGTTGATCTCTGGGGGTTGATTACTAATGTAGCCGCGAGGCTTTAGCCTCGCTGCAAAAAGGCGACCCTAAAGGGTCGCAACTACATTTCGCCGCTCAATACGGCAGGCGATGGAAAGAAAGGAGTGCGCTGGGCAGTATGACAGATGTGGCATTGGACAGTAATGTCAGAATAACCAGGCTGGAGCTTGGCCCTTTCGGCACCAATGCCTACATAGTAGTGTGCCAGGCCACCGGAGATAGCATAGTGGTGGATGCACCGGGTGAAGCTGATAAGGTTTTGAGCCAACTGGCTGGCACCAAGCCAAAGTACATCGTGATAACCCATACCCATATTGACCACATTGGAGCGCTTGAAGAGTTGAGAGCCAAGCTGAAAATACCGGTGGCAGTTCATCCGAAGGATGCTGCCAGGCTGCCGTCTCGTCCAGATATCGAGCTTAATGACGGCGATATCGTAGAAGTGGGGAAGCTCAAGCTCAAAGTATTACACACGCCGGGGCATACCCCGGGGAGCCTGTGCCTTTTGGTGGGCAAGTATTTAATAGCAGGGGATACCATCTTCCCGGGCGGCCCGGGGAAGACTGGAAGACCTGCTGACTTGAAGCAGATAGTGAAGTCTATAGAAACCAAGCTCTTCGTCTTACCTGATGATACCGAGGTATATCCTGGCCATGGTGACGCCACAGTATTAGGTAAGGAAAAGAAGGAATTTGCTGCCTTCGCTTCGAAGCCTCACGACTCTAACCTGTGTGGAGATGTTCTCTGGCTGTCCTCATAATTACCCCAGGTTGTCCGAAAATGTAGCCCCGACCCTTTAGGGTCGGGTTCCCGAGGCTAAAGCCTCGGGGCTACATGTTTAATGTGTATCACCAATGTAGCTATAACTTTTCCCACAAAGTGGAGAGAAAAATTGTCGCTTAGAGTTTTCTGACAGCCTCGGGGCCCCAAATTGGTTGGCAGCTTTCCAGGGTCTCCGTGAAAAAGAGCGAAGCGAATTTGTCATGGGGTACTGGTGGACTACCACCATATCTCGACACGGTGAAAAGCCTCTGCCAGCGCGAAACCCCTTCCTTCAGCAAACTTCTCGTATCTTTGTCTGAGCAGGTCGTCCCATTCGCGAGGAAAATGACCAACCTGGCTGTGGTGACAGTGCAAGGCTGCCATCTTTATCTCAAAAGTATCAGTAATATCGCTGAAGTAATTCGGTTCTTCAGCGCCCCAGAGAAGGACCTCCTTAACCTTGTGAGGCTCAAGCCCTTGTTCAATCAGGTCAAGATAGGCCCAGCGGTCACGGGAATAAGGGAAGACAGCATCCAGTACGACCTGGCCGGTGATGCGGTGGTCGCGGTGCCAGATGTAACGTCGGTAGGGGTCGCTGGTAGCTACGATTTCTGGCCGATGAGTCCTGATTAAGCGGACAATCTCCTTGCGAAACTCCGGTGTGTCCTCCAGCGTTTGGTCTTCATGTCGCAGGAAGATGACCTCGTTTACCCCGAGTAATTTGGCGGCGGCTAGCTGCTCCTGCTCACGAATCTCAGCTAATTTCTCAGGCTTCGTCTCAGGGTCATTGCTACCTTTGTTGCCATTGGTGCATACCACATATATGACCTCTTTGTCCTCACGTGTCCATTTGGCCACAGTGCCGGCGATACCATATTCGGCATCGTCAGCGTGAGGTGTAATCACCATTGCATAAAAATTCTTTGTCATGTTTCAAGCCCCCATGGCAAAGGTGCTTGCATGAAATTGTATGATACTACCTGCCTTGATACAATTGCAATCTGGAGATGCAGACATTGTTTGCTAATGTAGTTGCGAGGCTTTAGCCTCGCTAGCGAAGGCGACCCTAAAGGGTCGCAGCTACATTGGAAATAGATTGTTAATAAACATTCAAAGATGCACGGCAAGTTGACGGTCAGGAATTGCCATCCGCAGGAACCGCGGGATGCTGCCGCATATGAGCGGCTCAAAGAAGGGGCGGTTTTTGCCCACCTGTTGAGCCGGCCTGGTTATCGGGTAAACGAAAATCTTTTCTTTGCTGAAGCGGATGGAGTAATCGTCGGCTACGTAAATGTCTTGCCGGAGCGTGGTATCGGGCGTGTAATCCTCGAGTACGGGGCCAGCTCCTCAGACAGGCTGGAGACCGTACTCGGGGAGCTTTTAAAATGCGCTCTGAAAAGGGCAAAGGAATTAGGAGCAAGAGTCGCTCACCTGAGCATTCCTTCGGCTGAGGCAGCGCAGGCAGAAGCTCTATCAAATCTGGAATTTAAGGCAGTCCGTCGCTTCTATGAACTAGGCTTGGATGTTTCCAGTGTAAATCTCGAGGCTGTTGACCAGCGAGACCTGGTATATCGTTATCTTAAGGCCGGTGAAGATGACTTGCTTGCCCGGATTGAAAATCGCTGCTTTTCGGGCACCTGGGGTTTCAATCCAAATACTGCTGAATACATAGGCTGGGAACTAAGCACCAGAGGTGACTGCCCGGATGATGTGATTTTAGCTTTAAGCGAAGGTAAGCCAATCGGCTATTGCTGGACTGAGGCACAATGCGGTCGTGATTCATCTACAGGCAGGAGCAAGGGGCGTATTTACATGCTGGGCGTTGACCCTAGCTACAGGGAAAAAGGTATAGGCAGAGGGCTGCTCGAGGCCGGTTTATTGCACCTAAAAAACAAAGGGCGGGAAATCATTGACATAACCGTAGACAGCCAGAATGTTGCCGCCGTCACATTATACCGCTCTCTCGGTTTTCAGCCCTACGGCGAGACCGTATGGTATGAGAAAGCCGTACATTAGTCTATTTTGCTACCTCAGAAGTAACAAAAGGGCGCTTTGTTCAACGTTCGCACATTGATGGTGCCGACCTCTCCTGTCATCATTTGTCGAATAGGTTACACTCACTACTTGACAAGACTCGATCACCGCTGTACTTTATGTGTATGAGGGCGAGGGAAAAGATGGGCAAGTCGAAGACAGAGATTCAACAAGCAGCTGAAACCGAAGCTCTGAATTTAAGTTTACAGGACATAGTGGATGGTGTAGAGGACGAGGTTGTGGTCATTGATAGTGCCTACCGAGTTGTGTTCGCCAATTCAGCGGCAAGGAGCAGATTCCAGAAGGGGACTGAGTCGCCAATCGGCAGGCACTGCTACGAGGTGTTCCGCGAAAGAGACAAGCCATGCCGTCCACCCCTATGGGACTGCCCGCTCATGGAAGTCCTCAAAAGCGGCAGGGGAACAATAGTTTATCATCCTGTCCGCACCCACGGAACCGACAGATACTTCAAAATCAGCGTGTATCCTCTCCGAGACAGCTATGGAAACATCAAGGCTGTGGTTGAGTTGATGAGGGATGCCACCACTGAAAGGGAATTGGAGAGCCAGATATTGAGACGGCATCATCAGCTTCTAGTACTGAATCGCATCTCAAGCGCTGTGAGTGGGCTATGGGATCTAGATGCCATACTAAGGATTGCCTTGGACAATGCTCTGGAGGTCATCAACGGCATGATTGGGGGAATCCTGCTCGTGGATGAAGAGGCCAAGACCTTACACTATCGAGTGCACCATGGGTTATCCGCCAGATATGCAGAGGAGATGCGAATGCCTGTCGGTGAGGGGATAGCAGGCAGAGTGGCTCAAACCGGCAAGCCCATGCTGTTACAGGACATCTCCAAGGAGCCCGGGCCTGCTCATCCCGATTTGGTAAGCGGAGAAGGTCTTAAAGGGTTCGTGAGCATTCCTCTTAAGGCAAAGGATAAGGTTGTAGGTGTGATGAATATCGCTAGCCACACAGCAGGGCAATTTGGTAAGGACGATATGTCACTCCTCGACTCCATTGGTGACTGTATCGGCATCGCTATCGAGCAGGCGACATTATATGAACGGCTGGCGAATGCAAGCCAAAGATATCAAGCTCTTCTGCAACGCGCATTGACTTCCCAGGAGGAGGAACGGAAACGGATAGCCCGTGAGCTACACGACGAAACCAGCCAATCGCTTACCAGCCTGACTCTCAGCCTACAGGCAATTATAGGAATGGCGGAAATGAAAGGTATAAGGGATGCCAACTTCATGGAAAGGCTCAGGGCAACGCATGCCTACACTGTTCATGCTGGGAATGAAATAGTCAAGCTTATGAAGGAACTTCGCCCCACCTTGCTCGACGAACTCGGAATGTCTGTCGCCATCCATCGCTATGCGAAGGATACCCTTCAGGTCAAAGGCATAAATGTAGCTGCGGAATTCATAGGCGTAGAACGACGCTTGTCACCTGAAGTGGAAATCACACTCTTCCGTGTCGCTCAGGGGGCAATCGGCAACATACTGGAGCACTCAGGAGCGAAGAATGCTTCGATCAAGCTAGAGTGCAACGCCAACAAGTGCGTATTACGCATTGAAGACGACGGCAAGGGCTTCGATGTCGACAAGCTCACGAGGGTGGACCCTAACGGTCGGGGCGCCGGCTTGTTCACCATAAAGGAAAGAGTAAAATTGGTAGGTGGTAATTGCAGCGTTGAATCTCGTCCAGGGCAGGGAACCAAGGTTACAGTGAATGTTCCACTGACGAGGAGCCTTGCAAATGAAAAGGATAAAGGTACTAATAGCCGATGACCATACCCTCGTGCGAGATGGGATCCGATCTCTACTGGAGCTCATTGCGGATATAGAAGTAGTCGGCGAGGCAACAAACGGGAAGGAAGCCCTCGAGAAAGTAGAACAGCTTGCTCCTGATGTGGTACTCATGGACTTGGCAATGCCTATCATGGGCGGACTGGAAGCAACGCGCAGAATACGTAAGCAATTCCCACAAACGAAGGTGCTGGCATTGACCCAGTATGATGATAGTGAGTACGTCATACCTGTCATCGAGGCGGGCGCCAACGGTTTCGTCACCAAGATGGCAGCGTTTTCAGAGCTTACTTCAGCCATTCAGGCCGTGCATAAGGGAGAATCCTACCTATCGCCATCGGCGGCAGCAGCTCTGGTTCAAGAATACCAGCAAAAAACTGAGGTGGAGGGAGAAAAAGACCCCTACCAACAGCTAACGGATAGGCAGAGGGAGGTGCTTAAGCTAGTTGCCGAAGGACATACTGTTCGGGAAATAGCAGAGATGCTGGTCGTCAGCCCCAAGACCGTTGAGTGGTACAAAACCAGCTTTATGAACAAACTGAACATACACAATAAGACCGACCTAATTAAGTTTGCCATACGTAGGGCGATTATAACGCCATAATAGTACCGCCTAGCACCGTCTTTATTTCATTATTCTGAGCCCTATGGGCGAAGAATCTCTAACTGGTTCTTTGGCAGGTCTATCGTGAGTATATGATTCCTCACTGCACTGAGAATGACAATTTGCTGTCAATACAACCTCAGTTTGCTCCTTACTAGGGCTTTTCCTATCCATAAATCAGGTACAATTTCAGTAGAAATTCTGGGGACTTAGCTGTCCCATTCCAGGTGAATCCCTATTGTCGTCTCGTCAAAGACCAGTTACCATGGAAATGGAACCCTGATTATTCCTATTCAAAGGGGGACTGATGTATTCATCCGTGGCCGATAGCACTCAAAGCTATCAATCGAGCAAGACGGCGAAGTCTCCTCCTGACCGCAGCTTGATACCACCATGCCAGGCTGCTTGCCCACTCCACATGGAGATAAGGGAATATGTTGATTTGGTTGCCCAGGGAAAAATCATGGAGGCGTTGCAGGTGATAAGAGATGGCAATCCCTTCCCATCTATTTGTGCCTACGTCTGTACACACCCCTGCGAAGATGGTTGCAGACGCACTCAGGTAGATAAGCCTATCGCTATCCGTGCGCTCAAGAGATTTGCGGTGGAGTTCGGTGGTGACAGGATGGTCCGCGCTGAGGCCGAGACCACCCATGGTGAAAAGGTGGCCATAGTAGGCTCTGGCCCAGCAGGAATGGCTTGTGCCTACCATCTTCGGAAACTAGGCTATCCTGTTATCATTTTCGAAGCCCACTCAGAAATGGGGGGTATGCTCAGAGTAGGCATTCCGCAATACCGTCTTCCCCGCGAAGTACTGGACACTGAAGTCCAAAGGTTGTCTCAAATGGGAGTTGAAATCAGAACGAATACACGAGTGGTTTCCCTGGACTTGCTATTTGAAATGGGTTACAAGGCTATCTTTATCACTATTGGTGCTCATCAGAGCCTCAGAATGGAGATAGAAGGGGAAGAAAGCCCCGGGGTAATAGATGGAGCAAGTTTCCTCCGCGAAGTGAACCTAGGGCTCAGACCATCCCTTGGATCACGGGTTGCTGTGGTAGGGGGAGGGAATGTGGCAGTTGACGCCGCACGCACGGCTCTTCGGCTGGGAGCACGGAAAGTGAGCATACTCTACCGCCGCAGCCGAGCAGAATTGCCAGCGGACCCTAAAGAGGTGGAACAAGCCCTAGAAGAAGGTATAAACATCCTGTTTCTGGTGGCACCGACTAGAATAAAGAGGCGAAATGGTCGGTTAAGCGTAACCTGCATAAAGATGGAACTCGGAGAACCCGATGGGAGCGGCAGGCGACGGCCTGTACCAGTCAAGGGCAGTGAATTCACAAGGCAAGTGGATACCCTGATTACTGCTATTGGACAAGCACCTCAGACGCTGAGTGATTTCCGCCTTAGAGTAGGCAGGGGCAGCACTATCCAAGTCGACCCTATCACGCTTACAACTAACAGGACGGGTGTATTTGCTGGTGGGGATGCTGTGACCGGACCAGCGACTGTAACCCAAGCCTTGGCAGCCGGCAGACTTGCAGCCTTCCGTATAGATGATTACCTACAACACAGATATCCACGAGTTGGAAAGGAGGTGTGTGAAACTCCACTAGGTGACCTGTTACCTGACACAATAGAAATGATAAGGAAAATCGGTCGCCTGGAGCCACCGACTCTGCCACCCGAAGCAAGGGCGGAAGACTTCAAACCTATAGAGCTCGTCTATGACTGGGCAGCCGCTATTAGTGAAGCCAGAAGATGCCTTCGGTGTGGCATGGGTGCCGAAATCATATCGCAAGACAAGTGCGCCACATGCCTGAAATGCCTAAGGGTTTGTCCTTATCACGTGCCCCATCTGGATGCCAGCGGGACAATGCAGATACCCGCTGACCAGTGCCTAGCTTGTGGTATCTGTATTGCTGAATGTCCGGCAAAAGCAATAGTTCTGAGAAAGCCGTATGACCGAAGACAGGTAACGGAGGAGTTACATCATATCCTTAGGTCAGCAACTGAATCAAAACTCAAACCCTTCATCATCGGCTTTTGCTGCCATTATGGACTCTTCGGCACGGGTATCCTGGCAAGCTTATGGAGAGAAGCTAAAGCGGGCATCTGGATTGTGCCGGTGCTTTGTGTAGCCAAAGTCGAGGCCGACCACATATTGCATGCCTTTGAGACAGGTGCTGAGGGGGTTTTCATCGCTGGATGCGGGGGACAATGTGCTCGGGAAAACACTGCTTTCTGGATTTGCCAGCGTATTAAAAAGGCTCAAAAGGCGCTGGCACAGATTGGCCTTGAAACAGAGCGCGTTCGGTCTTTTACCTTAGGCACCAGTGATGAGGAGCCTGGCAAAGAACTCGATAAGTTCGTTGAACAAATAGGTAGGCTCTATTTGGCCTCGACAATGATGCAGGAGGTGAAGAGTTGATAGTCGCAGAACAAAAGACTTTAGACGAAATTAGGCGGATGATTATTCCTTATCACAGGATATTAGTCGTCGGTTGCGGCACCTGCATGACCGTTTGTGATGCTGGTGGCGAGCGGGAAGTATCCTTTCTTCATAACGCCTTGCGCCTGGCAGAGACAAAGAGTGGTAATGGAGTCCATATCTTTTCTGAATATGTTTTGAAGAGGCAGTGCGACCCAGAATTCATAGACCTCCTTGTTGACAAGGTTGGTGACATCGACGCCATTCTTTCCTTAGGTTGCGGCATCGGAGTGCAGGCCATGGCCGAACGTTTCCCAGACATACCTGTCTTGCCCGGTGTGAATACCTCTTTCATGGGCATGGCTAGAGAATTGGGAGTTTGGGATGAACGGTGTGCTGCCTGTGGCGATTGCAGATTGGAGGAGACAGCCGGCATTTGCCCCATCACTAGGTGCACTAAAGGAATACTGAACGGCCCCTGTGCCGGCACGAAAAACGGCAAATGCGAAGTCAGCAAAGAGATGGACTGCGCTTGGGTACTTATCTACAGACGTCTTGAAAGGCTGCAGCAACTGGAGAAAATGCGGCGATATTACCCGCCGAGGAACTTCCGGGCGATTCCGAGACCAAAAAGGATTGTGACTAAAGCTAGTACCGGTACAGGAGAGAACGATGGCTAACTCGCTGTTCCAGGAAAAACTCTGCTCCAATCGATTCCTAGTGACAACAGAAGTCGGGCCTCCCAAGGGGGCAGACATCTCGGAAATGGCTCACCACATCGACCTGCTTAAAGGTAAAGTAGACGCCATCAACGTCACCGACCATCAGAGCTCCGTGATGCGTTTTCCCTCGTTAGGTGGTTGCCTAGTGGTGAAAGAGCGTGGTGGTGAACCTATATTCCAGGTAACCTGCCGTGACCGCAACCGCTTGGCGCTTCAAGCTGACCTCCTTTTTGCATATTCCAGAGGCATCAGCAATATCCTTTGCCTCACCGGAGACTCCATCGATGTAGGAGACCACAAGGAAGCAAAGCCTGTCTTCGACTTGGATTCTGTCCAACTGCTGAAAATGATTAAGATAATGGAATCGGGAAATGATATGTCTGGCAATGAACTTAAAGGTGCTCCGAAATTCTGCATCGGTGCCTCAGTCCACCCCGAAGCAGATTTTATTGAGGCTCAACTCGTCAAGTTTGACAAGAAGGTCACCGCTGGAGCGCAATTCTTCCAGACTCAGGGGATCTTCGACTTGGGAAGCCTTCGCAGGTTCATGCAGTATGCTTCCCAGTTTAATCCCAAAATCCTAGCCGGGATTATAGTAATGGCTTCAGCTAGGATGGCAAAATATATGAATGAAAATGTTCCCGGGATAATCGTTCCTCAAGCTATTATCGATGAGCTTGCCACCGCAGAGAAAGGCAAGGGACTTCAAAAAGGAATCGAAATTGCCGCGCAACTGATAAAGACAATAAAGGAGGAAAACCTGTGCCATGGCGTGCACATTATGGCAGTTGGTAATGAAGGGACTGTGCCCGACATCTTGGAAGCAGCTGGACTAGTCGGTGTGCGTCCCTGAGATAGCAACTTATCAAAGCATGGGTCCAGGTCGATGGGTTGGCTAAATTTGGCGTAAGGAGGAAAAGCAAAATGGGGAGCAATCAAAAAATCTTAATCATAGATGATGAGTCAGATTTTGTGGAAGCTTTTCGGATGACTTTGGAAGCTAAATCCTACCAGGTGGTCACTGCCTCCAGCATGGCGGAGGGCCAGGAGATGATGAGAATACGACCTGATGTTGTTGTTTTGGGCACCCTAGCTCCCGCTGGGGAAGCATTCGCTATGCATAAGTGGCTGAAACAAGAGCCTAGACATAAAGACATACCACTCTTAGTAATTGATGCTCGGTATGAGGAGCGGTCCATTAAGGGATGGAGAAGGTTCGAGGGTATACAGATGGAGTCGGAAGGCTACGTAACCAAGCCAATCGAGCCAGCTTCACTAGTGCCCCAAATCCAAAGGCTGCTGGAAGAAGCAATTAGGCCGCGGAAAATAAAAGTGCTAGTAGTAGACGACCACACTATGGTAAGACATGGAATACGTGCTCTTCTCTCACTGCAAAAGGACATGGAGGTGGTAGGTGAGGCTATCAACGGGCAAGATGCGCTTGAGCAGGTGCAACAACTCTCGCCAAACATAGCATTGATGGATATAGTCATGCCCGTGATGAGCGGTCTGGAAGCGACAAGGCGAATAAGCAGCCAATATCCTGGGACAAAAGTGTTGATTCTGACACAGTATGATGAGGAGGAAAATATGCTCGTTGCAAAGCAGGCCGGAGCGCATGGTTTCATCCCCAAGAGAGCAGCAAGTTCAGAACTCGTAGACGGAATAAGGGCTGTGTACGCAGGAAAATACTTCACTTGGTCTTTGGTATGACGATTACTGGTCAGGAACAGGGAATAGTGCGGTGAGGTTTACCTGCCAAGGAGGGATATGATGGAACAAATCTGCGCTACTTGCAAATTCGCAAAGGGGTTTTCCCTCGGGCCTGGCATATCAGGCTCGGAGGAAGGAGTAAAGTGCACTAATTTGGAATTTGCCAGATATCTTGATAAGTTACAAAAAAGCGATTCTTATCAAAAGGAGTTTGCTGAGCACGGCTTCATTAATGTCTTTAGGGTAGAAGCCGTTGCCTGTGGGGAAGGCGAGGTCTGTCAATTCTGGGAAGCTCAAGGCCAAAAGTGAAAGGCTGCACAGTTGTCCAAATTGTGTGATAGCAATAAAAGGCTGACATTTCTGTGCAGCAAATCTGGCCTGCGGAGAATCCGGTAGTAATTAGACTTAGTTCTGCCTATGCTCAACATTTTAGTCTCACATAGAGAGCATACACCCTGAGTTGCCGGCGTACCGCTCTCCATGGTCATAGGCTCGACCACTTTCATTTCCCTTTTAACTGACATTTGATACAGTATGCTTTCGTTCATCCATTTCCTTTTGCGTAGAGAATGGAGTATTCCCTGCTCCTATTCATGGGCAAAGGCAAATAAGTGCAACCTTTTGGAAAGTGGAGCGTTATAATAAGTGTAGTGGTCTTAGAGCAGGAAAAGGAGTTGGTCGAAAGAGCCAGAAAGGATAGAGAGGCTTTTGGTGAGCTCTATGATCAGTATTATTCCCGAACCTTCAGCTATGTTTTGAGGAGAACAGTTAGCATTAAAATCGCTCAGGATATAACCTCTGAGGTATTCTTCAAAGCCCTGAAGAATCTGGAGAGATTCCGCTGGCGCGGTATCTCTTTTTCCTCGTGGCTCTACCGTATTGCTACTAACGAAATTATCGACCACTTTCAGAGAAACAAACGTAGTAAATTTTATTTAGACTTAGACGAAGTTTCTGACTTGATTAGTCTTTCTGACCCATCGGCTGAGACTGAAGTTTTAGAGGCTGAAGCAGAATTACAAAGGCACGAGGAATTTCTCATCCTACATAAATGCATTTCCAAGCTCCCTGCCAAATATCAAGAGGTAATTACTTTGAGGTTTTTTGAAAACAAACAGGTTAAGGAAATCGGTGAAATTCTGTGCAAGCGTGAGGGGACGGTGAAATCTCTCCTACATCGGGGGTTAGAAAAACTAAGAAAGCTAATGGAGTAAAATGCAACCTTTTGGCGAAAGCCGGGTTATATTAAAAGGAAGGTAGTCATGAAGAAAGAAGAACTAATCAAAAAGCTGGAAAAAGTTGAGCTTCCTGATATTGAGCTACAAAGCCATCGACGCCGGCTAAGGATGACTTTGCTCAGTGCTGGCTACCTCCAGAAACAGCCACGAGTTGTCATTTTAGACCTGGCAAAATCTAAATTGAAAGGAGGGATAGATGCTATGATAAAGGGTTTAGTTTCACGACAACCGGTGTGGAAAACGGCTTTGGCCAGCGCATTAGCTGTAGCTCTGATTGTTGGACTGGCTATAGCACTACCGTCATTTACTGAACAATCTCCTGAGGTATTGGCACAAGAGATCGTGGAGAATTCACCAGAGGTTAAAGCTGGTGAAGGTAATAAAGATGGTAGATGGTAAGGGAATAGTGATAGCCGAAGGCGAACTTGGTCGATTTGTCACCGCCAAAGTAGACTTTAAAACTAAAGTGGCGACCGAAGTAGTCGCTATGCCGCAACTAACGGAAAGGGCTATGGACATAGCCAAAGCTGATCCTCAGATTCAGGAGATTTTAGCCCAGGGAGCTACTATATATAAAGTTGCCCCAATGTTTCATTTTGGTGCAAGGGTCACTCCAACCGGAGAAGTTGAAGAGTTCTCTGGCGCATTAGCTCTGGTCACAATAGCCATGGACCCCTCAGGTGTTCACGGCAAAAGTTGGTCTGTCTATGTTGACGTCAAGGAAGGAAAGGTGGTGGACATCATAACCAAGGACCCAGCTCAAACTAAATCTGATCCTGAGGGGAAATGGAAAATAGAATACGGGGAATTTGAAGGGCAAAAGTAACAAACATTGCCAGGCTATCAAGTGATAACCAAATGGCTGCCAATAAATAAGGAGCAACCTGCCCGAGCAGGTTGCTCCTTATTTTCTCTGCAAACAAATATAGGGGTTTAAGGATGAACATAAAACTATTGGTTAGTTTGTTAGTTCTGGGTCTAACACTGGTAATTATCGGTTTGGTACTGAAAATGACACTGACATAAAGTAGCAGAGCTTGGAAATCAAGCCATTTCTTATCTACCGGTGTGAGCACACGAAAGCCTCCTATGAAGCAAAGAACGGCAACTGAAAACTGCTACGATATAGAGGGCCTTTTTATTAATGGGTTGCAGAGAGCGTCTATATGGAAAACGTCCTCAACATGGCTGTAACCTTTAACGGTCGTTTGGGAGTGGCATTTGACGGGGCTAAAGCCCCGCCTCTACATTAGTAAATCAGCCTAGATTGCACTCTATTGCAAATCATGCCCTGTTGAAAGCCTGCTGCCGCTTATCTATAATCAGGGACAGACCTTCAGGTCTATCCATTGCCTTATCACGCTCGGACAGGGCTAAAGCCCTGTCCCTACAGAGTAGATATGTCAAAACAACGTCTGGACAATCTATTAGTAGCCAGAGAACTGGCTGAAAATGAGAGCAAAGCCCAAGCTATTATTATGGCTGGTAAGGTAACTGTATCCGGCAAGGTAATCACCAAGCCAGGCACCCAGGTGGATGAAAACGCCAGCCTTGAGCTAGCCGAAAAACTGCCATACGTCAGCCGTGGTGGCATCAAACTGGCTCATGCCTTAGATGAGTTCAAGCTCGATGTCACTTCCTTGATAGCTATGGATATCGGCGCCTCTACCGGCGGCTTCACCGACTGCCTCTTGCAGCGTGGTGCCAAGCGTGTCTACACCATAGACGTCGGCTACGGTCAGCTCGACTACAAGCTAAGGCAGGACCCCAGGGTCGTTGTCATGGAAAGGATAAATGCCCACTACCCCTTTTCCCTACCGGGAAGGGTCAATATGACAACCATAGATTTGTCCTTCATCTCCGTGACCAAAGTGATTCCCAACCTAATCGGACATCTTATACAGCCCGGTTATATTATCATCCTGTTTAAGCCACAATTTGAGGCAAAAAGAAAAGAGGTGCCTAAGGGCGGCATAATCAAAGACCCTCAAATTCATGCCAATGTCCTCGGGCGGTTCATTGTCTGGGCAACCGAGCACGACTTAAGATTGCGCGGGCTGGCTGCCTCACCTATACTGGGCGCCGAGGGCAACAAGGAGTTTCTCATACTATTAAACCCAAGTCAAAGGAAATGGCAAGAGATTATTCGCTGATGTAGCAGCGAGGCTAAAGCCTCGCTGCAAAGGCGACCCTAAAGGGTCGCAGCTACATTGGAAATAGATTATCAATAAACATTCTCATGATATGAAAAGAGGCTTCATTCTCACAGTGGATAACCTTCAGCTTCCCGGTGAGGTCTATCTCCCAGAAACCACAAGGCAGACTCATCCGGCATTATGCCTCTGTCATGGCATCCCTTCTGGACAGCCCAGCCCAAGCGATCACAGAGGTTACCCAGGATTAGCTGAAAGGTTCTGTGCCGCCGGTTTTGTCACCTTGATTTTCAACTTCAGAGGAACAGGCCTGGCTCAAGGCAACCTGGACATGCTGGGCTGGACGCGAGATTTAAAAGCTGCCATCGACTACTTAGCCAGCCTTGATGAAGTCGATAAATCACGCCTTTGCCTCCTCGGCTCCAGCGCCGGCGCTGCCATAAGCGTCTATGTCGCCGCCAATGACCCGAGAGTGTCTTCTGTGGTAACCTTCGCCTGCCCGGCTAACTTCGGCTTCCTGGCTAACAAGCAACAAGTCAATTCTCTCCTCGACCATTTCCGCAGCATCGGGCTGATAAGAGATAAGGACTTTCCGCCTTCGGTAGACGAATGGCTTGAAGGCTTTAGCACGGTCTCGCCACTCCGCTGGATAGGCAGAATCTCTCCCCGCCCCCTCCTCCTGATTCACGGCGATAAAGACGACCTCGTACCCGTAGAACACGCCCACAGGCTCTATAAACAGGCCAGAGAGCCTAAGGAACTGGTCATAATCCCCAGCGCCGGACACAGGCTGCGCCTAGAAGAGAAAGCCATAACCACTGCCCTAAACTGGCTGAAAGCAGCCGCCAAATTGACCTCTACATAGGAAAAGGCTTATAATTAAGACACAAGTTTAGCTATGCATGAAAGCTGCGGTATATTCGGCATTTATGCTCCCGGAGTAGATGTTGCCCGGATTACTTTCTTCGGCCTTTACGCTCTCCAGCATCGTGGACAGGAAAGCGCCGGTATCGCCACCGCCGATGGAAAGAAAATCTGCCTCCACACCTCCATGGGCTTGGTCTCCCAGGCGTTTACCGAGGACGAACTGGCCCACCTCCAAGGTCACATCGCTATCGGACATACCAGATATTCCACCACCGGCTCAAGCCGCCCAAGCAATGCCCAACCCATACTAGTGGAAGCGAATTCCACAACCATAGCCTTAGGACACAACGGCAACATACTTAACGCCAAATTCCTCCGCGACGAGCTTTGCCAGTTCGGCTATACCTTTGCTACTACTACCGATTCTGAGGTCATCGCCAATCTCATCCTGTCCTCCACAGAAAGGTCTCCTGTAGACAGGATAAAGTACGCTATGCGCCGGCTGCAAGGAGCCTATTCTCTGGTAATTATGACCAAGGACAAGTTAATTGGAGTTCGTGACCCTATGGGAGTGCGGCCGCTTTGCCTCGGCACTATTGATGGTGGCTGGGTAATTGCCTCAGAAAGCTGTGCCTTTGGCCATATTGGCGCTCAGTTTATCAGAGAAATTGAACCTAGTGAAATAGTGGTTATAAATAAAAATGGGGTTAGGAGTTTTACGGAAAACGGTCCCCGAAGAGCCTTATGTATCTTCGAATATATCTACTTCGCCCGCCCCGACAGCATTATCCAGGGCAAGCTGCTTTACCCGGTACGGCAAGCCATGGGCAGAATACTAGCTCGAGACTATCCTGTTGATGCTGATTTAGTGATGGGTGTCCCTGACTCGGCCACTGCTGCTGGCATCGGCTACGCCATAGCCTCGGGCATTCCCTACTGCGAGGGCCTAATCAAGAACCGCTATGTGGGACGCACTTTCATTGAGCCTGACCAGAGATTGAGAGACCTCGGTGTTAAGCTGAAGTTCAATCCACTATCCGAAACAATCGCCGGGAAAAGGTTGATAGTCGTTGATGATAGTATTGTCCGCGGCACCACCACTCCTAAAGTAGTCGCCATGCTCAAGCGAGCCGGTGCCAGAGAGGTACACCTGCGCATCTGTGCCCCACCCATACGTCACCCCTGCTTCTTCGGCGTGGATATGGCGACCAAATGGGAGCTTATAGCTGCCCACAAGACCATACCAGAGATCAGAGACGCAATAGGAGCTGATTCCCTTGGTTATATAAGCATCGAGGGCTTAATCGAGTCGGTAGGCCTGCCCAAAGATATCTTCTGCCTGGCTTGCTTTACCGGAGAATACCCCATCTCGGTGCAGCTAGAGATGGACAAACTGGCCCTGGAAGCCATACCTTCAGGGAGCTTGAGTGAACTCGGCGGATCGTGAGGCTTATGCCCGGGCTGGCGTTGATGTCAAGGCTGCCGATAAAGCCAAAGAGCTGATTAAGCGACTTGCTAGGTCTACTTCCAAGCCTGAAGTCTTAACCGATATCGGCTTATTTGGCGGCATGTTCCAATTAAAGGGTTACACCGAGCCAGTGCTGGTCTCCAGCGTTGACGGCGTAGGCACCAAGCTTAAAATCGCATCGCTCGTAGACAAGCACGACACCATCGGCATCGATTTAGTCAATCACTGCGTTAATGACGTTCTCACCTGCGGGGCCAGCCCGCTATTCTTTCTTGACTATATAGCTATGGGCAAACTTCTGCCAGAAAGAGTGGAAAGCATCGTCAGTGGCATAGCCAGGGCCTGTAAAAGCGTTGGCTGTGCCCTTATCGGCGGCGAAACCGCCGAAATGCCAGAAATATACCAGGCTGATGACTATGACCTCGTTGGCTTCATCGTCGGGGTGGTAGAAAAGGCAAACATACTCAGCGGCAATTCCATCGCTTCGGGTGATATCCTTCTTGGCTTGCCCTCTAGCGGACTACATACTAACGGCTATTCGCTGGTGCGTAAGGTCTTCGAGCTAGACCGAGTCCCGTCTTCGCTCCAAATCTTCTACCCTGAACTGAAGCGAACTCTCGGTGACGAGCTTCTTGAGCCGCATCGCTGCTACTATTCAGAGCTGAAGCCAGTTTTGCCGATGGTTAAAGGGCTGGCTCATATCACCGGCGGCGGATTCGAAGGGAATATCCCCAGGATTTTACCCCAAGGTCTGGCTGCACAAATCAATAAAGATGCCTGGCAGGTGCCGCCCATCTTCAGACTCATTCAAGAAAGGGGCAAAGTCAAAGAAGCCGAAATGTACCAGGTATTCAATATGGGGATAGGTATGGTTGTTATCTGTTCGCCGAAACATGTGTCAGAACTTACCACCACCTTGCCTGAAACCAAAAAAATTGGTAAAGTTATCGAAGCCACAGGACCCAAAAGGGTAATAATAATTTAGAGGAGTTTTCATGCGCGCCATTGTCAGCGTTTCCGACAAATCAGGACTGGCCGATTTTGTCCGCAAACTAAGAGATTTAGACATCGAAATATTCAGCACCGGTGGCACTAAAAAGGCTATTGAGGTCGAGGGCATAAAAGTCCACAGCATCTCAGAGCTCACCGGTTTCCCTGAGATTCTAAATGGTCGGGTGAAAACGCTTCACCCAGTAGTCCACGGTGGCATCCTCGCCAGGCGCGAGCTTCCTCAACACATGGACGAGCTGGCAAAGAACAAGATTCAAACCATAGATATGGTGGTGGTCAACCTCTACCCCTTTGTCCAGGCAGTAACCAAGGCCAATGTCTCCCTTGAGGAGGCACTTGAGAATATCGACATAGGCGGGCCGACAATGATTCGCGCCGCTGCCAAGAATTTCCCGTCTGTCCTGGTAATTGTTGACCCTGAGGACTATGACATTGTCATCGACAAGCTGCATAAGGGCAAGGTGGACCTGAAAGAGCGGAAAAAGCTAGCTCAGAAAGCTTTCCAGCATGTTGCCATGTATGATACAGCCATCGCCCAGTATCTCCGAGATGAAGAGACCTTCCCACAGGACATGACCATAGCCATGAAGAAGCTCTATGACCTGCGCTATGGAGAAAATCCCCACCAGAAAGCTGCTCTCTACACCGAGCAAGCCATAGGACAGAAGCCTTTGGGCATGACGTCGGTTAAGCTGCTCAGCGGCCCGGAACTCTCCTTCAATAATTTCCTTGACCTCGAAGCTGCCTGGAGCACAGCCTGCGACTTTACCGACCCCACAATAGCTATCGTCAAGCATAACAATCCCTGTGGGCTTTGCAGCCACAAAGACCTGATCGAAGCCTACAAGAGAGCTCTTGCTGGCGACCCGGTATCCGCCTTCGGAGGCATTGTTGCCTGCAATCGCCCCATTGACCTCGCCCTGGCCACCAAAATCGACAAAACTCACTACGACTGCATTATAGCCCCAGGTTACAGCGATGAAGCCCTCGACCTCTTCAAGCGTAAGAAGAACTTGCGCCTCCTTTCATTGCCCATCCAGCCACAGCCAGGCAAAACAAGAAACATTGATTTACGCCCTATCGGCGGCGGTTTCCTCGTCCAAGAGGAGGACTATTACACCGAGGAAGAGTTTAAGCCGAAGACCGTATCCAAACGTGAGCCTACCAAGGCCGAAATGCGCGACCTTTTCTTCGCCTGGAAAGCGGTGAAACACATCAAGTCGAATGGCATAGTCCTAGCTAAAGACAACACACTGCTCGGCATGGGCACAGGTCAGCCCAATAGGGTAGTCAGCGTCGAGTTGTCTTTAAAGAGAGCTGGTGATGCCGCCAAAGGCAGCGTCCTCGCTTCCGATGCCATGATTCCATTCCCCGACACCGTTGAGGTGGCAGCCAAGGGCGGAGTAACTGCCGTAATCCAAACCGGCGGTTCCGTCAGAGATAAAGAGGTGATTGCCACAGCCGATAAATATAATATGGCCATGGTGCTCACCGGCATACGCCACTTTAGGCACTAAGATGACGGACACAAATGTAGCCCCGACCCTTTAGGGTCGGGCTCCCGAGGCTAAAGCCTCGGGGCTACATGTTTAGGGGCACTAAAATGTAGGGACAGGGCTTTAGCCCTGTCCGCAGAGAAAAAAGTGAAATGTTGATAATCGATAAAGACAGTGTAAGTGCTACCAAGCAGAAAATAGCTGACCCGAAGAAGATAAAGCAGGCTGTTAAAGACATTAGAAAAATGCTGGAGATAAAGGAAGCTCTCCTGTGGCGGTCTGAGGCAATGGCACCTTGCTGCGGCTCTCTGTGCAATGTATCTGCACAACTCACCCGCGAAGTCAACATGCTGGAAAATACCCTGGCAGCACTACAAAACGGCAATACAGCTCAAGCCGCCGATTTATTACAAGAATACATCCAGGTACTAGAGGCAAGCTGTGAACCCAGCCAACCGAACTATTGCTGACCTCGATATTCTGGTTGAGGCTTTGCCCCAGAAGCCAAAGAGGCTTTTCCAACGCATATTCTCGCTTACCATTGCCAAGGGCTGCCTCAAGCCACCTGAGAGCATGCTCCCGTGGATTGAGCATCAGTTCGGCTCGGTTGATAGGGTAACCGAGCAAAAAATCATCAAAATCACCAACCTGGTCACTTTCGAAGGGGCTATATTCAACTCATTGCGAGCCCTGCGTCCCAGACAGCTTGAAGACAGGCTCAGAGTCGAAGCCAGACTCCTCGATAATGCCAAGAATGACCCCTTAAACAAGCCCCTTGAAGACACTCCGGAAGACCCTTTTGGCAGGATCAAGGGTAAGTACTGCATTACCGCCAGCAACATCGCCAAATACGATGGGCTCCATGGCATGATAATCTTTAAAGACTATAACCCCCTTAAGTTTTCCAGAGAGGAGATTATCGACTATCTGGATACCGGCTGGAAATGGGCGCAGAAAGCTAATAAATTCGACCCCTCAGCTAAGTATTACTTCTTTCTATGGAACTCGCTGAAGAAAGCCGGGGCGAGCCTGGGTCATGGACATGCCCAGGTGGTGCTGGGCCGAGGTCACCATTATGCCAAAATCGAAGCCCTGCGTCATGCCGCTCTTCATTACAAAGCCGAGAATAAGTCCGACTATTTCGACGACCTATACCAGATTCACCTTGACCTGGGCATGGCTGTAGAAAAAGGTGGAATCAGAGTTCTGGCTTATCTGGCCCCGATCAAGGAAAAGGAAATAATGCTCCTTTCGCCAGCTTTGAACCGTTCCTTCAAAGAAAGGCTCTATGAGGTTCTAGCCTGTTTTCGAGATTGCATGCATGTGACCGCCTTCAACGTGGGAATAGCCGTCCCCCCCCTTAACTCACTCCCCAAAGGCTGGAAGGACTTCCCCGTCATCGCCCGGATAGTTGACCGCGGCTACCCCTGGGATGGCTCTTCAGATTTCGGCACCATGGAGCTTTACGCTGCCAGCATCATCTCCAGCGACCCGTTCCAAGTGGCACAAGAACTCAAAGGGGCGTTAAAATAGTAGGAAATGAAGCCCAGAATCCTGTCTATAGACCTTAAACTCGACAACGATCAAATTACAAATGCGGGTTTTATCGACGCGCCAAGCTTCCACGATTTCGATATCGTTCTGATAGATCCATTGGGCATAACGAATTTTCTCGATAAGCAAAGCCACAAATACAAAGAAAGTTTTCGTACCATAGATTACGACCCTACAGGCACTGACAAGTGGATTAAAAACGTTACCAACCAACGAAGGAAGGAAACAAAACGTTTCTTGAATCTGGGTAGATTGCTAGTATGTATTCTTAGGCGACCTGATATAGCATATCTTTGTTCATTCCCCGATGAATGGCCAAAGCCAAAAGAAGAACAGAACTGGGTTAATAATTATGGTTGGTTCCCATTAGAATATAAAACTGACTCTATGATTTCAATCCTGCACCTATCGGAAGGCAGCAAGATAAACCTAAGCGAACCTAATCACCCGTTCGCTCCATATTTCAAAACTTTCAACAAAGAATTGAAACAATTGCATTATGAAGCTCATCTAGACGAAAGTCAAAAACCCTACTACTTCAAAAACTTCCATACCATTGCTAAGACTCACGGTGAATTGCCTGTTGCCTTCAGCTTTGATTTGCAAGGCGGGCAAGTAGTATTCTTACCACCCATAGAAAACCCTGACCCTAAGAAACTAGCAGGCGTTTTACTCAATTGCATATCTGCAACCATCGGCACGATTGAAGAAACCACAGCACCATCCTGGATATCAGATTATAAAGTCTCCTTGCCAAATCTATCTGACCTAGAAGGGGAAACAGAAAAGCTACACAAGAAGATAAGCGAACTACAAGAACGTTTGAACACCGCTGAGCAACAGAAAGCTGACCAACAAAAGTACCTCAAACTCCTTTATGAGCAAGGCAAGTTCCAACTCGAACCAGTAGTCAGGGACGCCTTCTCACTATTTGGCTTCACGGTGAAAGAAGCTGAACCCTCAGACGGTCTCTTGGAATCAGACGAGGGGGCAGTCATTTTGGAAGTTGAAGGTAAGGACAACACACAGATTAGCAGGGATAAGTATCGACAGCTTTTAGACCACGTAGATGACGATGAGAGACAAACTGGACATCCCAAGAAGGGTATTCTAGTAGGGAACGCTTTCAGGCTGAAGGATCCTAATGAACGAGATAAACAGTTCACTAAAGATGCTGTGGATGCTGCTATTGGCAGTCACTTTTGCCTTTTAGCAACTGATACGTTATTCCAACTAGTCCGCAAAGTATTAAATGATCTTGAGAACGACAACTTAAAAAGGCAAATTCGCCAAAAAATCATGACGACAGATGGAGTTTTTCGCTTCGAGGTAAATCAACCTGAGGAGGAAAACCATGGCTAGAGCGGTGATAGTCTCGGATGTGCTGCGGGGCTTTATGGAAGAGGGCTATACGCTTTACTGTGGCGCCAGGGCCCGCCGCATCATCCCCAACATCCAGAAGCTTCTGGCAGAGGAACTAGCCAAAGGTTCAAAAATATTCTACCTGTGCGACCACCACGACAAGGATGACCCTGAGTTCGCCATGTTCCCACCTCACGCCGTCGAAGGTACTATAGAAGCTGAAGTCATTCCCGAGCTTTCAAAATATCCGGGTAAGATAATACCCAAGAAAACCTACAGCTTATTCTACGGCACCACTCTGGAGAATGACTTAAAAGAACTCAAGCCGGAAACGGTGGTCGTATGCGGTGTCTGCACTCATATTTGCGTACTGCACGGGGTGTCGGAAGCCAGAGTCCGTGGCTATCCTGTTGAGGTACCTGTGGACTGCGTCGGTGACTTCGACGAAAAAGCCCACATCTGGGCCCTAGATTACATAGAAAAGGTGCTCGGCGCCAAACTGACCAGGGCCACGGCCGTCAAGCTGCCGAAGGCACGCTTTGAAATTCCTGACTTCGTCCTGGCCGGGGACACATCAGACGTTTACTTCGTTCGCACCGTGGAAATCCTCAAGAAAGAAGGCATCAACCCCGTAGCCACTATGGAGGTCTTCCCCAGCCGCGCTGGCATACTCTGCGGCATGGAAGAGGTCAAAGCTCTGCTGGAGAAAGCCCTTCCCGAAGACAACCGAGAGGTCTGGGCATTATCTGAAGGTGAGCCTTTCCAGCGGAAGGAAGTGGCCTTGCGTATAACCGCCCCCTATCAGAGCTACGGCGTCTACGAGACAGTTTATCTCGGCATGCTGGCACACTGCAGCGGCTGGGCAACCGCTGCCAAAGAGTGCGTTGACGCCGCCCAGGGGATTCCGATTATCAGCTTCGGCGCCCGCCATGTGCACCCATTGATAGCTGGCATAATGGACTATGCAGCCATTGTCGGCGGTTGCGTTGGCTGCTCCAGCGTCTCCGGGGCTAAATTGGCTGGCATCCAGCCAGCAGGCACCATGCCCCACGCCCTGATTATCATTATGGGAGATACCGCCAAAGCTACCAAAACCTTTGATAAGCACATGCCACCGGAAGTGCCTCGCATCGCCCTGGTAGACACCTTCAAAGATGAGCCTGAAGAAAGCATAATCGTCGCCCAGGCACTTAAGGGAAAACTTCAAGGAGTCCGCCTCGATACCCCAGGCGAGCGAGGCAGAGTCACCGCCGACCTGGTCAAAGAGACCAGAGCCAGGCTCGACCTGGCGGGCTTCAAAGAGGTCAAAATCTTCGTCAGCGGTGGTCTCGACCCTGAGCGCATCAGATACTTTATTGATGAAGGCGCACCGGTTGACTTCTTCGGCGTCGGCAGCCATATCAGCGGCGCCAGACCTATTGACTTCACCGCCGACCTCCACGATATCGACGGCAAACCCATCGCCAAAAGAGGCAGAATCCCCGGCATCACCCCCAACCCCAGGCTGAAACGGATATTGTAGCGATAGGCTTCAGTGCTCACCCGTCTCTTTCCTCCCTACCAAACCCGCTTAGGTCATCCTGAGGGAGCTCCTCTTTTACGTCATTCTGAGAGAGCGAAGCGACCGAAGAATCTCACTAAAACGGAACTCCACAACTTATGAGATTCTTCGCTGCGCTCAGAATGACAAGGGCGAAGGGCTAGCAATGACAGAGGGGTGCTAAACAATCTCGTCATTCGTATTTATGGTCTTGAATTTGTTTAGAGTTTAGAAATTCGAATTTAGTATTTCTCCAAAACATGTAGTCTCGAGGCTTTAGCCTCGCCCAAACCTCATCCGGCATGCCACTAAAGGCCTGCCCCTGCTTGTCATTGCGAGCCGAAGGCGAAGCAATCCAATCATCATTGCCCCACCAGGATTGCTTCGGCACCATGTGCCTCGCAATGACATGATGATGGGCGGCCCTAAAGGGTCAACTACATCGCTTGGTGAATCAGCCGCTTCACTACCCTCTATTGTGTTATAATACGGGACGTATATCTGGTGCCCTTACACGACCGGAATTATCATTAAAATCTGAGTTGACCGATACGATAAAGCCTTTTAAGAAAAAACCTGAATTTCAAAGGAGGGAACTGGCATGGTTACGGAAGAGAAAAAGAAGGTGATAAACCGGTTGAAATCAATGTATCCGCTTCGAGCCAAGGTAAATGAGACCTATCTAAAGAGCGCCGAAGCTATCAAGGCAGGTAAACCTGCCGTCTGGGTTATGCTCAACTTCTACTACGGCGACCCCATACTCAAAGCTATGGATGTGGAAGTGGTCTATCCGGAAAATTATGGTGCTGTTGCTGCGGCCATGGGAGTTGCCCAGCGATACCTGGAACAGGCTGATGCCGATGGCTTTCCTACACATCTCTGCGGCTACAGTCTGACCAGCCTCGGCTATACATCGAGGATGATGAAGGAATTCAAAGGTGAAGTGCCTCCAGAGGCGCCCTTCGGAGGCATGCCGAAGCCATTGTTCCTGCTGTCCTCATCTGCTATCTGCGATGCCAGGTACAAGTGGTTCCAAGCATTGGGCCGTTACATGGATGTCCCGGTATGGCCACTGGAATCACCCAGCCCCGGAGTAAAGGAGTTTTTCATCGAAGGCTCTTTCCAGAGAATGGTTGACTTGGGAGTCAAGCACCTCAGGGATTTCGTTGTCTTCGTCGAACGCATGTTAGGCAGGAAAATGGACTGGGCCAAGCTAGATGAGACTGTTAATCTTATGATAGAGGTAAACCGCGTATGGCATGAGGTGAATGAGCTGCGCAAGGCAAAACCGTGCCCAATGCACAGCAGGGACTTCTGGAGCGCCATGCCGGCAGCCCTGTTCCTGGCCGGCGACCTCAAGGATTCGCTGCAGTGCTTTAAAGATATGTATGTTGAGATTAAAGATAGGATGAATAATCACATAGGAGCTATATCTGAGGAAAAATACCGGCTGGTATTCGCCGAGCTTCCACCCTGGCATAGCTTAGGGTTTTTTGACAAATTGGCTGAGAGAGGGTGGAACTTCGTCGTCGAGAGCTTTGGCTATCGCCCGCCTATACCTATTGACCTCAGCCAGGTTAAAGACCCCTTGGAACGAATCACCAGATTTAGCCTCCAGTTTTTTGCCGGCTATTATGAAGACGCCCGGCAACAGAATGTGCTCGGTGGCTCCTTCGCTTATCCCTATCTGAAATATGCCAGAGAATGGAAGTGTGATGGGGCAATGCTTCATCCCCTTATCAGCTGCCGCAGCGCCTCGACGCACCTGCCTTATGTCTCAAACATGCTGATGGAAAAGTTGAAGGTGCCGTCACTGAGCATCGAAGGGGATATCGTAGACCTCAGATTGTTCAACCCGGAAGACGCCTTAGCTAAGGCAGAGCCCTTTGAGGAGACCATGGAGCACTACAGAAGAGTGAGGAAACAGGAAGGCTTCGACTGGTAAGAACGCAAACAATTTCAATACAGTGAGGTGTCAGCAATGTCAGACAAAAGCAAAGGGCTGAGCAAAGTCCAGGAAATCTACCGAAACCGGTCGCAAAGAGCTAAAGAACTCAAGGCTGCAGGCAAAAAGATAATAGGCTATCCCTGCGTCTATGTCCCTCTGGAAATGCTCACCGCCCTTGACCTAGTCCCGTACCGGGCATATGGAGACATTAGAGAGGCAGTCACCGAGGCAGATAGAGCTCTACCTACCTCGTTCTGCCCCATCATGCGCACCTGCCTCGATTGTGACTTGAAGGGGAAAAACGACTTCCTAGATGGCATGGTTACTGTCCACTCCTGTGACCCCCAGGAGAAGACAGCCCGTGTCTGGGAATCTTATGCGGACTATCCTTACTTCCACTTCATCGATATGCCCAGCACTGTTCGCCCTGAGGCCATTGAATACTTCAAGTCACAACTGAACGACTTCAGGAAAACGCTGGAGGCCTTTACCGGACAGAAACTGTCTGCAGATAAGCTTAAGTCAGCCATCAAAGCTCATAATCAACAGCGCGCCCTGGTACAGCAATTATACGAGCTAACCAAGCCAGTCCCACCGCTTATCTCGGGGATAGAGCTCGTTCAGGTAGTAAAAGCGCTCATGAGCCTGCCTGTAGCTGAGGGGAATGACCTGCTAACTCAGGTTATAGGCGAGGTAAAAAACCGCACCGATGTCCCCAAGAAGAAACCGGCACGGCTCCTTATCTGGAGCAGCACATTGGATGATACCGATATCATGCAGATATTTGAGACTAAGGCAAATGTGGTGATGGATGAGACCTGCGGCGGCATCAGAGCTTATAGGGGCAGTGTAAAGCTGACCACCGACCCATTGGATGGACTGGCTGATTACTACATGAAGGAGATTACCTGCGCCCGCACCTTCAGGCAGGCTACCCTCGGCGAAACCAAGAAAGACTATGCCAAAGACATCCAAAGCCGCTTCGGCTACCTCAAAGGCATCGTTAAAGAATGGAAAATCAACGGCACCATATTGCTGCTCGTCAGATATTGCGACCCCTTTGCTTTTGAAATGCCGTCGCTCAAAGACTACCTCGACAGCATCGGCATTCCCAGCACCTACATAGAATATGATTACACTATAGGAGCTTTAGCCCCCTTAAGAACCAGGGTTGAAGCCTTCCTCGAAACACTCAGCTAATCACATCTCTCCAGAGGGAGACCGTCTAGCAATGGGATAAAAAGGGCTTCGCCCCTTTTAAAAATTTCTTCCCTCTCCCCTAGGTGGTTGGGTGGGCAGGCATCCAGCAGAAGATTTATTCTTCGCTGGGATATGGGGAAAGGGGATAGGGATAAAGGATGAGGGGTTGATAAAAGATCTCCAGAGGTCAACTTGTATTTCGCCGGCGTCGACATAGGTTCCACCATGACCAAGGTCGTGCTCATGGACACGACTGACAGGATATTGTCTGCCATCAAAGGCCCTACTGGTCCTGAACATCGTCAGCTAGCCAATGAGGTGATGAGAATGGCACTGGAGCAAGCTAATTTGCAACTTGATGACATCTCTTACATCGTAGCCACGGGCTACGGGCGGGTAAATGTCCCTTTCGCTGACGACCAGATAACAGAGCTTTCCTGCCATGCCAGAGGCGTATCCAGCTTATTTCCCAATGTCAGAACTGCCATTGATATCGGCGGCCAGGATGCCAAGTGTATGAAGATAGAGAAAGGCAAGCTAGTCGACTTCGTCATGAACGATAAATGCGCTGCCGGAACCGGCCGGTTCCTGGAAGTCACCGCTGCCACCTTGGGTATCAGTCTGGAAGACATGGGAGACATCTCATTGAAATCGGCAAAGAAAATCCAGGTCAGCAACTTATGCACCATCTTTGCTCAGCAGGAGGTGGTAGCCTTGCTATCTCGTGGAGAAAAGCTGGAGGATATCATAGCCGGACTCCACGATGCCCTGGCCAGCCGGGTGGCGGCACTGGTGCGCAGGCTGAAGGTAGAGCCTGATGTAGTGCTTACCGGCGGCGTAGCCAAGAATATCGGCATGGTTAAGGCGATGAAGGAAAACCTGGGCTGTGAACTCCTAGTCCCCGAAGAGCCGCTTCTCACCGGAGCAATTGGAGCTGCCATGCTGGCAAAGGAAATCCATATAAAGGCAAAGGCAGAGGGAGAGACCATATCGACAAAGCCACGCCTCCTGGAGAAGGCAACCTTTTTCACTGAGAAAATAACTTGATGGAGATATCTATTGCCATTGCGAGGCACTTCCCTTTCTGTCATTGCGAGGAGTCCTTCCGCAGAAGGACGACGTGGCAATCTCAACGAAAGGTGAAACTTAAATGACCTGGTTTATGGGCATAGACATCGGCTCGGCATACAGCAAGGGAGTCATAATCGGAGATTCCGAGCTTGCCGCTTACCACGTGATTCCTTCCGGAGCCAACTACCAGACAGCAGCCGAAACGATAAGGCAGGAGCTACTGAGACAACTTAATTTGAGCCAGGACGATATAGCCGATACTGTAGCCACTGGCACTGGCGCCACTAACGTCCTTTTAGCCAGCCGGCAAGTCAGTGACATAGTTTGCACTGCCAGAGGTATAAACAGCGTCTTCCCCCAAGCTAGAACAGCTATCGAGGTGGCTGGACAATCCACCAAGGTAATACGGATAAATGAACAGGGTATGATGTGCCAATACCAGTAAAAGGGTCGAGAATAAGACTATAACAAGCCTACCCCCAATAGGTGGACTTAATTTTTCGTGAAATACATTATGTTGTGCTAAAAACAGTGAAAAACAGTGAAAACCATGAAAAAGCCTGATTTTTTATAAAGAATCGTTACTAATTGAACGTAAGAGACCTTTGACAACCTTGTTGCATACTTTTACAATGCAACTAAGAGGTGGTAATAAAAGGTTAATTTCGGCAATTCTAGACCGAGGGTGGCGGAGTTGCACCGCATAGCAGGGGAGCTACCATCCGTTTTTAAGACGGTGACTTGCACTGGCAAGTATCGCCCTCGGTTGAGGTAGCAGTGACTTTGGGAGCGTATAGCAGACGCTTTATGGGTTCGAGTTTAGTCGGTGCCACTGCTACCTCTATTATTATAGCATATGGTTTTGGGTGGTTGTCTTTGGCGTTTTAACCAAAATTGAGAAAAAGTGAAAAAATTTTTGACAAATGGCCAAATCTAAAAAAATAAACGAAAAAATGAGAGATTATCCGTGCTCCCATCAGAGGGTAATAACCCCGGGAATGGTAGATTATCTCTTTATCCGCTTAAATTCAGGGATGCAGTTAAAGGTATTCTCGAAACAAAACCAGACAAGTCCCCAAAATAGAGGTGGTTAAATTCATGCCCATGACTATGCTTCGTGAGAAGTTATTGAACGCTGTTTTGTATTTCGCCAAGAATACCAAGTATTGTAACACCACCAAAATATCTAAACTTCTTTACTTCCTAGATTTCGTGCATTTCAAAGAAACAGGCTATCCGTCTATTGGCTTGAAATACTATAGTTTTGAACGTGGCCCTGTACCCAAGGATTTTTGGCTAGAAGTTAGGGATGGCAATGTACCCGAAGACTTCAAAGACAAATTGCGGTTAATGCGCAAAACTGATGAATTTTCTCCTGGCTATAAGGAAACTGATTTTATAGCTATCGCTAGCCCTGATATGGATGTGTTTACTTCTAGAGAAAAGAAAATCTTGGAGAATCTGGCTTTTATATATAAAGAAGCAAGGGCTAATACAATATCAGAAGTTACCCATTTAGCAAATCAGCCGTGGGATATTACTAAGAAAAAGAAGGGTTTGAATAAAACTATAGATTATGTAGACAGTATTGATAGTCAATCCTCACTTGGCTTAGATGAGGCCACGGACTCCATAAAAGACTTTGACGAAACTATAAGAAATTTACATCTTAAGCCGACTCGATAACTTTTGGTTATGGCTAAGGCGGGTGACGTTCTTTCCCACAAAGAATGGGTATTCGATGATGGGAGCCAAGCCCCCAAAAGATTAGTTGTTTTGAATACTCCCAGTGATATTGATACGCCTTGTCTTGTTTTAAAAACCACATCTAACGACAAATGGTATGCGGGAGTCAAAGCTGGTTGCAACCAAAATAAGAAAGTTTTTTTCGTCTTAAAGGCCGACGAGCCGTGCTTTTCTCTTGATACATATATTCAATTACCTTCAATTTGGGAATTGACAACAAAAGAATTATTGGATGGTTGGGCCTCCAAAGTCATTATACCTGCGGGTTCAATCTCGGAACTTTGTTTAGCTCAACTCAAGAACTGTCTCAAACATTTCAGTGATGATATATCACGAAAACATCGTAAACTCATATTTTAATAGTTTTATACAGTTATTTTAACGTCAATCTTTGGTTTTTGATTTTTAATATTATGTGGTTTCTGGGCATAGACATCGGCTCGGCATACAGCAAGGGAGTCATAATCGGAGATTCCGAGCTTGCCGCTTACCACGTGATTCCTTCCGGAGCCAACTACCAGACAGCAGCCGAAACGATAAGGCAGGAGCTACTGAGACAACTTAATTTGAGCCAGGACGATATAGCCGATACTGTAGCCACTGGCACTGGCGCCACTAACGTCCTTTTAGCCAGCCGGCAAGTCAGTGACATAGTTTGCACTGCCAGAGGTATAAACAGCGTCTTCCCCCAAGCTAGAACAGCTATCGAGGTGGCTGGACAATCCACCAAGGTAATA
>Ga0194125_10000295_pt1 | contig 82282 bp, 70 predicted proteins | sample TA2KigC250mmetaG_FD_148626 | JGI IMG/M metagenome (GOLD analysis project Ga0194125, IMG submission 148626) | Freshwater microbial communities from Lake Tanganyika, Tanzania - TA2015034 Kigoma Deep Cast 250m | ecosystem: Environmental > Aquatic > Freshwater > Lake | place: Tanzania: Lake...
GAGATATTGCGAGTGGCAGGTGAGCGGAAAGAGGGGGCGACCATCTTCGCGTATCCGGTGAGGAATCCACGCGCGTACGGCGTCGTGGAGTTCGACGCGAACGGCCGGGCGCTCAGCATCGAGGAGAAGCCGCAGCAGCCGAAGTCGAACTTTGCGGTGCCGGGCGTTTATTTCTACGATGGCAAGGTGGTGGAGGTCGCGTCGCGGTTGAAACCGTCGCCGCGCGGCGAGATTGAGATCACGGATTTGAATCGCGTCTATCTGGAGCGGAAGGAACTTCGCGTGGAAGTGCTGGGGCGCGGCATCGCGTGGCTGGACGCGGGGACGCACGAGTCGTTGTTGCAGGCGGCCAACTTTGTGCAGGCGGTGCAGGACCGGCAAGGGTTGATGATCGCGTCGCCGGAGGAGAGCGCGTATCGGATGGGGTTCATCAACGGGGAACAGTTGCGCGCGCTTGCGCGAAAAATTCCGAATGAATACGGCGAGTATCTGAATGCAATTCATTGACCTGAAAACACAGTATCAGGCGTACAAGGCGGAGATTGACGCGGCGATGGCCGAGGTCGTGATGTCCACGCAGTTCATCATGGGCCCGGCGGTTCACGAGTTCGAGAAGGAAATGGCGGCGTACATTGGCGTCAAGCACGCCATCGGCTGCACGAGCGGCACGGATGCGTTGTTGCTGGCGATGATGGCGCTCGGCGTGCGGCCGGGCGACGAGGTGTTGGTGCCGGATTTCACTTTCTTTGCGACGGCGGAGATGGTGTCGTTGCTGGGAGCGGTGCCGGTGTTTGTGGACGTGGACGAGCGGACCTACAACATGGATCCGTCGGACTTGAAACGGAAGATCACGGCAAGATCGAAAGGCGTGATTCCGGTGTCGTTGTACGGCCAGTGCGCGGATTGCGAAGAGATTCCGGGCCTGTGGATGATCGAGGACGCGGCGCAGTCGTTCGGGGCGATGCGCGGGCGAAACAAATCCGGAACATTGACGCGAGTAGCAACGACGTCGTTTTACCCGGCGAAGCCGTTGGGCTGTTACGGCGAGGGTGGGGCGGTGTTCACGAACGAGGATGCGCTGGCGTCGGAGATCCGGTGCCTGCTGAATCAAGGGCAGCGTCAGCAATACCAGCACGCGCGAATTGGGATCAATGGACGGCTCGATACGTTGCAGGCGGCGGTGTTGCGGGTGAAGTTGCGGCACTTGGATGCGGAGTTGGCGGCGCGTCAGCGCGTGGCGGAGCGCTACACGGCGAAGTTGGAAGGCGCCGTGGTGACGCCGTTCATCAAGCCGGGGAACCGGTCGGTCTGGGCGCAATACACGGTGCGGGTGGCGAATCGCGACGAGGTGCGCGAGCACTTGAAGTCGAAGGGGATTCCGACGGCGGTGCACTATCCGGTGCCGTTGCACCGGCAGGAGGTGTTCGCGTGCCTGGGAGTGAAAGACGAATCGTGCCCGGTGTCGAGCAAGGTGAGCGGCGAGGTGGTGTCGTTGCCGATGCACCCGTTCTTGACTGACGACGAGGTGGATCAGGTCGCGTCGGCGCTGCGCGACGTGGCGCGGATGCCTTGTTGAGCGGCCATTGCGGCAAAGATGCCGCCGCGCTGCAGCAATTTTTCATAGCCGCCTTCCTCGACGATTTTCCCCTGTCGCAGTACGACAATGCGGTCGCAGTTGGCAAGCGTCGAGAGCCGGTGAGCGATGCTGATGACGGTTCGGTTTTCCGCGAGGCAATCAATCGCGGCCTGAACTTCGGATTCGGCCTGTGAATCGAGGGAGGCAGTGGCTTCGTCGAGAATGAGGATGGGCGCGTTGCGGACGAAGGCGCGCGCGATGGCGAGACGCTGGCGCTGGCCGCCGCTGAGGGTGACGCCGCGTTCGCCGATGCGAGTCTCGAAACCCTTGGGAAGTTGTTGTATGAATTCGTATGCGAATGCGTGTCGGGCCGCGTCCTCGATTTCAGCGCGGGTCGCGCCCGGCTGGCCGAGGGCGATGTTCTCGCCAACCGTCTTGTCGAAGAGCACGACTTCCTGGCTGACGAGCGCCATCAACTTGCGGTGATCGGCAACCGCAAGGTCTCGCAAGTCAATTCCGTCGAGCAGAATGCGTCCCTCTGTCGGATCGTAAAACCGGAACAACAGATTGACGAGGGTGCTCTTGCCGGAGCCGCTTTCCCCGGCGACTCCCAGCTTTGTTCCGCGGGGGATGACGAGGTTGATGTGGTCGAGCACGATGCGGTCGCCGTAGGAGAAAACAACGTCATCGAACTGGATGTTGTTCTGGAAGGCCGCGAGCCGGGTGGGGGTGGGCGATTGCTTGACGGTTGGTTGTTCGGCGAAAATGTATTGGAGCCGCTCGATGCTGACGCTGGTGTTTTGGAAGGTCATGTGAAGCCCGGCGATGCGTTTGAGGGGGGGCTGCATCATCATGATGCCCGTCAGGAAAGCGAGCATGTCGGGCAACTGGCGCTGGGTGCCGACGATCCAGACGATGAGCACGCCGAAGCCGAACGTGGCGATGACCTCGATCATCGGGTTGATGAGGTGGATGGCCTGGACGTTTTTCATGCCGTGATGGATGAGCTGGCGGGCGAGTTCCCGGTAACGGACCAGTTGTTCCTCCTCGAGTCCGAACGCCTTGACGATGCGGATGCCGGAGAGCGCCTCGACCAACTGGCTGTGCTGGTTGATGCTGGCCTGCCACCCGCTCTTGGTGGCGCGACGGGCTTTGCGCCCCAGATACTGGATGGGGAAAAAACAAACGGGCAGGAATATGCCCGCGAGCAATGTCAGTTGCCAGTCCACCAGGCAAAGGCCGACAAACAAACTCAACAGCGTGACCGGTTCCTTGATGAGATCCAGGAAACCGGCGCGCAATCCCGTTTGCAGCATCGCCGTATCGCCCCCGATGCGCGTCAATAAATCACCCATCGTCGAGCGGTTGAAAAAGTCGAGCGAAAGGCTGTTGAGCTTGGCAAACACGTCGGCGCGCAGGTCGTTGACGACGCGTTCGCTCACCCAGCTCAGGCAATAACCGCTGAGGTACGTCAGGGCGCTACGGGTGAAGACCGGAAAGGTGATGAACAGAATTCCGCCGGCGATTTGCTGCCAGTCCAAGGATCGCCCCATCAGCGGCAGCCATGGGGCCAGCCATTGAAGCACATGATCTTGAATGGCCGCGACGTGTTGAATCAGCCCGGAGGCGTCGGAAGAAGTGGATGCCAGTTCGGAAGGCGCCAGCCGCGTGCCAATGACCTTGATCACCCAGACCATGATGGCGTTGGCAGGCCCGCACAGCACGGCCAAGAGCAGGCCCGGGAAAAAGCGCCGCCAGTACCGGCAGAGGTACGGCCAGCCAAATTTCAAGATGGAGGACAGATATCGCACGATGTTGGCAGATGTTTGTGCCGGTTCCGGGGCAGAGTCAAGCGCGCTGTCAAAAACGGTTGCATTTTCCCCGAACATTATTACTCTGTGTCGCCGTCGCGGTGCCAGGGTAGCTCAGCGGTAGAGCAGGGGACTCATAAGCCCTTGGTCGGGGGTTCAATTCCCTCCCCTGGCACCAATTTCTCAAATGTTTCGCCGCCGACTGCAGTTACGATGCTTTTGGCAAAAGGCGCGTGATGACGGCGATCAGGATCAAGACAACCACGGCAAGCGCGCCCCAGAACAGCCAGTGGCCCGTTCGCGAATGCTCTTGCGACGCTGCCCAGCCTGTCTTCTTCAGTGTCTCCAGTTCGCCGAGCGTGGCAGAAAGTTTCTCTTCCGCCAGGAGTTGCGGGGCGATCAGATCGAGGTCGTACTGCGGGTAACTTGCCTCGCGATTCCCAAAATAGAGCCACGTGGAAGGTTCCATGGGAGCCTTGAAGAGCGCGCGCGTCACCGGGTAGAACAACGCGAAGCCGGAAAGCTCAATGGCCGGGTTGTCGCCATTGTCGGTTTCCAGAAACATCGTGCCAGTCAACGGCGCTTGCGACAGCGACAATTCCAGTGTCGGCTTCGACGCCGGCGATGTGCGCACCCACGATGCGGAACCAAGTTGACGCCGGTAGGTGTCGCCGCGCCTGTCGACCGGTTCTTCATGGAGCAGCGCGTGCCGGCGAAACAACGGGGTTGGCGATGAGCATGTCAGGCGCGTGACCGGAAGATTTGGTTTCGGCAATTGCAATTGCCAACGGCTTACGCGTGGGCGTTTCGGGTCGTTCGCGGGTGTGACCTCCGGTGTGAGTTTTCGCAGGATGCTCGTTCGTTCCAGGAGGTACGGGCGCTGTTTGCCGTCGCTCACGAGACGCAAATCACGAAAGCCCGGCTCGGCTTTTGAGAGCACGTCGAGATCGAGATCGAGTTGCTGGACGCCGGGGCGTGTCAGTTGCAGCGGCTTGCGGTAGCCCCACGGCGTCACGTCGAGTGGAATGCCGAGGTCCTGAAGTTCCGGCAGCGGTTCGGCGGGTTGGTGCGACGGGTTTGGCGCGAGTGGGCCGGGTCGTTCAGGTGTCGTGAGCGCGAGCGATTGTCGCAAGGCGGCCAGGTCGTAACGCGGCGCGGCGCAACGCGGGTTGCCAGTCAGCAGGCGATAGGCGCCGGCTTGCGACGCGCGAAACACAACGTGCACCGGCCAGCGCGTCGCTGTGACCGCACTCACCGGCAACGGCGGGTTGTCTTCATTCTCGACGAGCAGCAACAGGTCGCGCGTCGCCACCGGCAAATCGAGCGGAAGCTCCAGGCGTGATACGGGAGTCTGGTTTTCGATGGCCACTTGATAAACGGTGTCGCGGGCGAGCGTTTTTTCAGTGATGGCGTTCTCCTGCACCTGTCGCACCGCCACGCTGACGTTGCGCGCAAACAATGGCTCGACGGTCTCAATTCGCAATGAGGCCAGCCGGACATTCGCACCGCCGAGATCAAGCGTCAGGCGCGTCTGGCTGCCGTTTTCCGTGCGGTCGGTGATTGTCACCGGCAACCGTTCCGGCGTGGCGGACTCGCCGCCGAGCGCGTGCAGTGTTGCGCCGGTGAACGGCACGGCTTCCGATCTCGCATCATCCACGGTGGCCCGCAAGAACCGCCAGTTGCCCTCGGCGAAGGTGACACGAAGATTGGCGACGCCGTTCGCCTGGCGAAACACGGGCTGGCCGGTCGCCAGCAGCGACCATGTGTGCTGGTCGTTGGAGCCTTCGATGGAGACGGCCTTGATGAAACCGGTGGACGGTGTCGCCAGCGTGATGGCGTCGAATGATTGAGTCGTGCCAGTTTCGATAAGAACGACGGTTTTCCGTCCCGTGAGGCTGGTGGTGAATTTCCCCGGCGAGATCGCCGTTGCGTGCCGTCGGGACGAACGGAGCAGGAGGAACGGCACCTCGCGGTCGGCATGATCAACAATCCGCACATCCTCCAGCCCGGCGCGCGCCGCGTTCAACGTCGCCGGCGGCAGGCTCACGGTGACGAGACCGGACTGCGTCACGTCGAGTCGCTGGATGTGCTTCCATTCCGTCGGCGCAACGAGCGCGAGGATCGCGAGCACAATCGTCGTCATGGCTGGTGAACCTCCTTGGCCAGGAACCGCTGGTAGGCGAACGACGCGAGCAGGAGCACCACGGCCACCACGGCAAACGCGCCGATGCGATACAGTTGGCTGAGCCGCGCGAGGTCGTGGAAGAACAGTTTTGCGAGCGTGACGACGAGCAGGCCGATGCTGGCCCAGCGCGCCGCGGGCAGTTTGCGCCAGATCCCGGCTGCGAGCAGGCCGAGCGCGAACAACGCCCACGCCATCGAGTAGGTCATGTCGCGCGCGAAGTTGCCGGAGAACTCGAAGGTCAGCGCGTGTTTTCCGGCGGGCGTGAAGTAATCGGCAATCTCGATGTTCAACAGCAGGAAGGCGAGAATGGTGCCCAGCGTCGCCAGCAACGCCGTTGCGCGGCGTTCGGTGGCCAGTTTCGCGCCGGCAAAGAGGCAGGCCGTCGCGATGCCGTACGTGTACAGGTACCAGTTGAAGATCGCCGTCTCGCTGCGCGGGTGATAGTCGAAGACCGCCGGGTTCAAGGCGAGACGCGCAAACGCCACGCACAGCAGCCCAATCCCAACACGCGTCAGTCCTTTGTGCGGAACGCGATGGTACAGCCACAGCAGCGCGGCGCCTTCGAGCGCCCAGCCGACGGTGATCCATTGTTTCTCGAACTGGATCGGGAAAATCAGCGTGATGAAGAACAACGCCGCGCCGCCCCACCATGCCAGCAGCGTCATCCGTTTCGGCGCGTCCGGCGGCAACGTCCGCGCCAGCCAGACGAGCGCTGCCAACGAGGGCAATGCAAACACCGCCGGCAGGAGTCCCATGTAGGGATTGCGATAGGCGGTGTCCACCACGCGATAGACCAGCCAGAAGTGCAGCGGCCCGGAGAGCGCGCCCACGGCCCACGGAGCGGCGCGGCGCGCAAAATCCCGGTGAAACAAAAACGGGAATACCGCGTACACGACTGCGAATGCGACGTGCCAGAGCAGCGGTGTGAAAGCCGCCTCCGGTTTGTAGCGGGCTTGGTGCCAGGCGAGTTCCAGCGCGAACGTTGCCACCAGCCCGACCAACGCCAGCGCGTCCACCCCCGTTGCGCGGGCCACGCCAAGCAACAACACCGCGAGCACCATCGCCATCCCGAACACCGGCGTCGGGTCCGCCAACGGCAGTCGCGCCACGACGAGGATCAACAGCAGAAACGGCAGCACCGCGGACAACGCGGAGACTTGCGCGCGGATGTCCAGCGGCAGATGGATGCCGTCTGGTTGGGACGGGAATTTGCGCGCCGCCAGAATGCCAACCAGAAAGAACAGCAGCGCAAAACCGCCGATGACAATGAGCATTTCCGGCAGCCCGCTCACCAGCGCCGGCGCGCGCACGATCCAGAGCGCCGTTGCTGTGACGGTCAACAACAGCGCGGCGATGATGGCGAGCACGGATGCCGTGAGCAGCGCGAGACCGAACACGAGCGCATTGAGCAACAACACGCAGACCCAGACGGCGAACGACAAGTCGGGCAGTTTCGCAATCGGGATCATCACGAGGACCAGCGCGATGGCCGGGAACAGATGCGCCCACCAGCCCGGAGACGGCCCGGGACGCAGCCGTTGCAGGACGACGGGGAAGACGGAGTGAAGCACGGCGAACACGAAGTAAAACAACAACGCCCAGTTCAATCGCTCAGCGGAAATGTGCTCCAGTGTCCACGCCGTGAGCAACAGGAACGACAAACCGCCGCCAACCAGGTTCGCCCAGTACAACCGCGTCCGTTGCCACGCCAGCGCCAGCAGTCCCAGGTCGGCCAGCAGGACGTACAGGAAGAGTTCGCCCGGTTTCCATGCCACGGCCTTATAGGAGATCATGTTGAACGCAAACAAGAGCGAGGCGACCGCCGGCAAAACCGTTCCGGCGGTGATCCACGAATCCGTCTCGCCCTTTTTCTGTGCCAGGAGGAAGCCGACGACAAATATCGCTTCCATGCTCAGGAAAATGCTCATGGCCGTGTGCGTCTTCAGGACGATGTAGAAGTTCTCCGCCCATGCGAACTCCATGAAGACCGTGCACAGCGCCGCGAGCAGGAATTGGTAGTTCCACTGACGGCGCGCGACGACCGCAATCAGCCCGGCGTTGAGCAGCGCAATGTAGCCAAACAGGCCGAGCGGATTGTCCTTGCCCGTTGAGAGAAGAATCGGCGTCAGAAAACCGCCCAGCAATCCAAGAATCGAGATGACCTGCGCCTCGTGCCGGACCGCCAAGAGGAATGCCGCGACAGTGACCAGCGCCATGACACCAAAGGTGACCGGCATCGGCGCCAGTTTGTAATATGCATGCATCGCGAACGTCACCGCGTACAGCGCGACGATACCGGTGGCGCACAACGTTTGCGCCAGCACCGCCAGCGCTTCGCGTTGGGTCAGGCGGAGTCCCACGAGGAGCACGCCGGCCGCGAGCGCATATTCGAGCGCGACCTGCAGCTGCGGGCTGATGAGGTGATTGTCAAAGGCGTACTTGAGGAAGAAAATCAACGCGAGGAACAACACGAATCCGCCAACCCACGCAAACATCTTCGCCCCCATGAACTGCTCCCAGTTGATTGCCGGCTGGGTGGGCTGTGGCGCGGGCGTCCGCCTCGGCAGGTCTTGGATCGTGGGGCCGGGACGTTGCACAACCGGGGGTGGGGGGCTGATGAGTGGTGGCGGAACGACGGCAGATGCGGCTGGAGGCGGAGGAGCTGTCGTGACCGGTTCGGGTGTGGGCATTGGCGCAGGTTGTTGTTGATCCACGTCGCGCCGCAGTTTCGCCCATGCCATCTCCTGGTAGTCATGGCGTTTCTCCAAGTCCTCCAGACGACGGCGCGTTCCGGTTGCCTTGACGAGCGCAACGATGGAAAGCGTAATCGGCGCGACAACGATCAGCAGAAGCAGCAGGATGATTCCGACGGCCATGATTGCCTCCTAGGTTGTGCCGTCATAATACCAAGAACCCCCTGTGAGACAAGGAACTAAATGTCGCACACGGACACCGGCGACGGAACTGCCAGCAAGCGATTCTGCCGCATCAAGCCGGTGTCAGCGGACGGATAGCAGAACGGGGCGTCTCACCCGTTCCACGATCGCCGTGAGTAGCGACGTAGTAGTCTATCTGTTGGCAAATGCGGTGGAGGACATTGACATCTCGTTTCTCCAACGGAGCACGGCCCATCACGCGGCGTAGGGAACGCAGAAACGAGTCGGGATCGCCTTGGTGCGGGCGGAAACCAACTTTCGCCAGCGATTCGCCAAGATGTTTCAAGAGCGACTCAAGTTCATGGATGGTCGCCAAGTTCTTCGGCTGCACCGGGACAACGCCCATGCTGGCGACAAAGACCTCGTAGGAGTAGAGCATCACAGCCTGCGAGAGATTCAACGCGGGATGCTCGGCGCCGCTCGGCACGGTGGTGAGTTCCTGACAGCGGCGAAGTTCGATGTCGCTGAGGCCGCTCTCCTCGCGTCCGAACACGAGGCCTACGCGGTTTTTCTGCGAGAGCGCGGCGATCTTCTGCGCGGCTTCGCGCGCGGGGAGCGTTTGAGGAAACTGCGCGCGACGTTTACGGTGGGTGGTGCCGATAAGCCAGTGAATGCCTTCGGTTGCTTGTTGCCAAGTCGAGACTTCACGAGCGCACTCCAGTAGATCCCAAGCGCCGTGGCCCATCTTGACTGCCTCCGACTCGCCTTTGAACTTCGGGCCATTCACCACGACCAAATCGCGCAGCCCCATCGTCTTCATCGCTCGCGCGCTGGAGCCGATGTTGCCCGGCACGGCCGGTTCAACGAGGATGACGGTGACGTTGGCGAGATTTGCCGGCGGATCGAATGTGAGCGCCGGTTCCGGATGTGTTTCGTGCGGTTTACGCATTGCGAGGCTCGTGGGACAACCGTCCCGGTTGTCCATTGTGGCATCGGTATTCGCCGCGTGCCAATCTCGCAGCGAGCGGATTCTGGTGAATATATTCCTCGAACTGCCTGAGTGCCTCTTCAGTTCGGATCAGATGATCAAAAGACTCATGTTGCCAGACGGGACCGGATTGGTTGATGAGTTTGTTGATTTCGTGCGCGGAGACTGATTGCCACGTGTGCAGAATATCCGGCAGGTTGTAATCACCCAATGGCGTGAGGATCAGATGAACATGATTGGGCATGATGACGTAGGCGCCGAGTTGGTAGCGTTGTCCATCAAAGTGCCGTATGGCGGATTCGACAAGGTCGGCAACGGCGGGTTGCCGCAAGAGACATGAGCCTTGTCCCTGGTCCAGCCAATGTTGGATTCGATTGGTGAAACGCTCGTGGAACTGGCGGCGATCAACTTCCGTCAGCGGGTTGGGGTGAGCGCGCAGCCAGGCATCCTGTTCATCCCGCCACTGTGCGAGTTTGGTTTGCGGGAGGGAGTCAGCAAGCCGAAACGTGACGAAGTAGGAACAACCGGCCTGCTGCCAATGCGGCAGGTGACGCTCGGATTTCTCCACGGGCGTGGATGGATCAAAGGGAACCAGTGGGACAACCGTCCCGGTTGTCCGTGGTGCAATGGTGGACAAGCGGGACGCTTGTCCCACGATTGGCAGAGACAACCGGGACGGTTGTCCCACAGTTTGTAGAACGATCGTGACCGGCCCATCATTCACAAGCTCCACATCCATCATCGCGGCGAACCGGCCTTCTTCGACGCGCAAGGTGGTGGCGGCTCGCAGTCGTTTCATGAATTCGTGATAGAACTTCTCTGCGTCCGCCGGTGGCATGGCGTCGCTGAAACTGGGACGCGTTCCTTTTTCCAGCACACCGTAGAGCGTGAACTGGCTGACGATGAGAAGTGCGCCGCCGGTATCAGTGACGCTGCGATTCATTTTGCCGGCATCGTCGGGGAAGATGCGGAGGGCGAGGAGTTTGGCGATCATCCAATCCATCTCAGCCTCGGTGTCGGTCTTGCCGATGCCGAGCAGCACGAGCAGGCCGCGGCCGATTTCGCCGATGGTCTGGCCGTCCACGCGGACGGCGGCGCGGGAGACACGCTGGACAACGGCCTTCATGGGATTACCCGAACTTGTAATGCTTGCGGACAGGCTTGATGACCTTCCATGTGCAGGACATGCCTTGCGGGAAGGTGACAAGGTCGCCTTTGCCGAAACGCACCGGCTCGCCGCCGTCGGGCATGACCTGCACATCGCCTTCGAGGAAGAGGCAAATCTCCTGTTCATCGTAGTACCACGGGAACTCGGACACTTCCTTCTCCCAGATCGGCCAGCCACGAGCGCCGAGGCCGTCAATGCGCTTGGCGTCTGGCGCATGTTCAACTGTAATCGTCTTCATGGGGCGGAGTGTAGCAGATTACTGTGTTCTGTCAGCTATGCAGTTGCGTTTCGTGCGCGGGCGTTGTAGAGAAGCGCATCCGTGTGATGAAAAGAATCACCGCCAGACAATTTGCGACATTCGTCAATGCCTGTCGTCGCACTGCCAAGGAACACGACCTTGTGCGTTGCAGCAGTGGCAACCTCTCCTGGCGTGTGGACGCGGAGCGGATGTTGGTGACTGGCACACGGACTTGGCTGGGAGAGCTTCGCAAAGAGCAAGTCGCCGTCGTGCGGATTCGTGATGGCGTTTTGCTGAGTGGATGCAAACCATCCGCCGAAACACCGTTTCACGCTGGGGTTTTACGCGTGCGGCCGGACATGGATGTCGTGCTGCATTTCCAGACGCCATTTGCCACAACGCTGGCTTGCTGCGACGGCGCAGAGAAGACGAACTTCTTTCTGATCCCGGAGATTCCATACTACATCGGCAAGATCGGATTTGTGCCGTTTCTCCAGCCCGGCAGCGAGGCGCTGGGTAACGCCGTGACCGACTCGTTAAGGACGCACGACATGGTTGTGCTCCGCAACCACGGCGCGGTGACAGTCGGCAAGACATTCGACGACGCCATCCAGAAAGCGATCTTCTTTGAGTTGGCCTGCCAGATCATCGTCCAAGCCGGCAAAAAGCTGCGGGCGATGCCGACGAAGGACAGCGACCTGCTTCAACGCGAGTCGGGCAGGGGAGTCTGAACGGCGGTCTTCTTGGCCGCTTCGCCTTGCTTGAAATTACCGGTGGCGAGCAGACAAACGCCGACAATCAAGACGCCGATTCCGGCAACAATCCAACGAACGCTCTGTTTGCTGGCGCCCTGCCATTCTTTCGTCAGGAAACCGTTCACGTTGCCGACAATGATCGCGAACGACATGAACGCCGCGTAGCCGACAGCGACGCCGAGCGAGCCGAGCTTCGATGCGCCGATGCCGAAAAACAAAATCGCGCCGTCGTGCAACAGCGACATGATGAGCGCGATCATCAGGACGCGTCCGATGCCCGGCGCGGTGAATGTGCCCCACGTCTTGTTCTTGCAGAGCTTGAACGCGCAATAGCCGCACGCCGAGAGCGCGCCGCCCCACAGGATCAACGCCGAGACCACGAACGCGGCCTGCCAACCGGGGTTGCCGTGCTGTTTCGTCGCCACGTCCATCACGCCGCCGCCGAAGCTGAACGCGATTGAGTAACATGCGCACAACACGCCCGACAAAAAGGCAAGCACCATTCCTTTGCCGACGGCCACGCCAGCAGGTGCGGGTTGATTTTGGCTTTGCGATTTCAAGTTGCCGGCACGACCGCAGACGATGACGCCACCGATGCACACCGCGACTCCGGCCATGATGATGAGGCCGTGTGGGGTAAGGAGTTGGTCGCGATGGTGAATGACGAACGGCCCCATGCCGCCGCAGGCGATTTGCGCGCCGTAGTTGATGGCGTACGCCAGCGACAACCCAATGAAGCTGAAGCTCAATCCGAGCGTCATCGAGCCGAGTCCCCAGAGGAAACCGAAGATCGCCGGCAATGCGATGAGTTTCCACCCGGCATCGCCCACGCTGGCAAAGAGATCTTTGGCCACCAACGGAAAGAGCGTGACCGGCAACAGGATCGTCACGAAGAAGAAGAACGCTCCCCACAACGTCTCCCATGGCGTCTCCTTCTTTACGAACTTGCTCGGCAGGCCGAACGACCCGCCGCAGAACGCACCGATCAACAGCAATAGAAAACCAAGCACGCTACTGGCATCCATGACACACCTCCATTATTGGTCGGCAGACTTGCACAAGGGCCGAGAAAATCCAAGAAAAATCTTGCATCGGAAGGCGAATGCAAATAACTTCGCAACCAATACGAAAGCAAAACGAAAATGACAGTGGGATTGTCACAGCGTCAAAAGAGTCTGCTCGATATGTTGGCGGAGGATGCATCTCGCTCGGTGGCCGAAATGAGCAAGGTGCTCGGGGTGTCTGCAGTGACGTTGCGGAGTGATTTGTCGGGGTTGGTGGAGCGCGGCCTGATTGTGAGGACGCACGGCGGTGCTTTCCCGGCGTTTCGCTCGAACATTCTCGAACGCCAGAAACACATGGTCGAGGCGAAAGAACGAATCGCCAAGGCCGCCGCCGGGCTTGTGGCTGATGGCGACACGATCATGGTCTGCGCGGGGACGACGACCTCGTTGGTGCCGCGCTACCTGCTTGGCAAGACGGACGTGAAACTGGTGACCAACTCCGTGTTGGTGTTGCCGTTTGCCCGCGTCAATCCCGCGCTCCACGTCACGCTGGCCGGGGGCGAGTACCGCGCGACAGAGGAGGCGATGGTCGGGCCGGACACGTTGCACGACTTGGCGCAGTTGCACGTGAAGACGGCGTTTCTGGGCACGGACGGTTTTTCGCTGGCTTCGGGCATCACGGCCAACACCGTCGAGATCGCCGAGGTGGTGAAAAAGATGGCGGAGAAAGCTTCCACGAAGATTTTGCTGGCGGATTCGTCGAAGTGTGGCAAGGCCGGCTTTGCGCGCATCATGGAACTGGAGCAGATTGATGTGTTGATCACGGACAACGGACTTGCCGAGGCGGATCGCCGGTGGTTGGAAGAAAATCAAATCAAGGTGATGATCGTATGAAAACGATTTTGTTTTTTGGTGGTCTGTGCGCGGCGTTGATGAGTGCCGCGGACGGGTTTCAGCCGTTCGACAGCGGCCCCGTGCGCGGCGATGGTCCCGCGCTGAAAATCTCCGTCAACGTCACCGGTGTGAAGGTGTTGCGGTTGGTGGCGACATGCGAGAAAAGTCCAGCCAACTGCAACATCTGGGCCGAACCGCGCCTCATCGCCAAGGACGGCACGGTGACGCCGTTGACGAATCTGAAACCGATTTCAGTCAAGGTTGGCTGGGGACAACTTCTCCTGAACACCAACTGGCAAAAGAATCCGTTGCGCATCGCCGACCAGACGTTCACGAACGGTTTCTGGGTCCACGCTGACAGCGAACTGCGGTTCAAACTCGACGGTCAGTACGAGCGGTTCGAGGCGTTCGCCGGCGAAGACAAGGATCGGGCCAGCGGTATTGCCCGGTTTCAAGTGCTTGCTGCTGACCCGCCGCGTCCAATGACCGCTGCCGAACTGCAAGCAGCGGAACTCGACAGCCAATTCACTTCGCTGGAACGCGACCTCCAGCAGCGGGCGGCCACGCGGAAAGCCACCGGGGAACGAATCTGGGCCGGCGAAGGCCGCGTCGAGACGGAGCGACCGGGTACTGACGAGATCGCGAAAGAGACTTTCAATAGCGCGTCGCTCGTGTTCGACAACGACCGCGATCCCGCTGACATCGTGCTGCGGCGCACGACGATGTTACTCACTGATCTGAAGTCGCCCGGTTTCGATGCGGCGCTATCAAAGATCCAGAAACTCTGTGCGGACACGCCCGTGACGGACAAGGAAGCTCGTCGCAGGTTATTCAACGACGCGTGCAAGCTGCGCCGCCAGATTGCCTTCTCGAATCCGTTGCTGAACTTCAACGAACTTCTTTTCATCAAGCGTCACCGCGCGATCTACAACCACATGTGCGACCAGTACTACGGCATCACGGCGCGCCCCGGCGGCGGCCTGTATGTGCTGAAGAGTCCTTTCAGCGAGAAGCCCGAAGTCCGCGACGTGCTCGCCAAGTCCGTCGTCGAGAAAGGCCGGCTCAAGGGACAGCGCCTCTTCGGCGGCAACGGCGCGGACGCTCAGTTGAAATGGGATGGACAGACATGGCTGACCGGTGACGAGACCGAGGGCGGCGCGTTCCTCTCGCCCGCGCTCTCGTACGACGCGAAGCACATTCTCTTCGCCTACGTCGAGTGCCGGGGTGACCGCGACCAGAAGTTTCACACCGACCCGACGCGCGGTCACTGGGACGCGGGACGCGCCTATCACATCTTCAAGGTCAACGTGGACGGCTCGCGTTTGGAGCAACTCACCGACGGCACGTGGAACGAGTTTGACCCCTGCTGGCTGCCGAACGACAAGATCGCGTTCATCAGCGAACGTCGCGGCGGTTACCTGCGTTGCGGACGGGCGTGTCCACTCTACAACCTTTACGACATGAATTCCGACGGCACCGCTATCAACCTGCTCAGCATCCACGACAGCAACGAGTGGCATCCGAGCGTCACGCACGACGGGCGCATCGTCTGGACGCGCTGGGATTACGTGGACCGTCACGGCTGCGTCGCGCACGTGCCGTGGATCACAAGGCTCGACGGCACCGACCCGCGTGCGTTGCACGGCAACTTCGCCGTGCGCCAACAACGCGCCGACATGGAACTCAACGTCCGAGCGATCCCGGGTTCGCCGAAATACGTCGCCACCGCCGCGCCGCACCACGGTCAGGCATTTGGCTCCCTGATCCTCATTGACCCGCGCGTCAGGGACGACGACGCGATGGGGCCGGTCAAACGGATCACACCGGATGTCGGTTTTCCGGAAAGCCAGGGCGGGCGCGAAGTGTACGGCACTCCGTGGCCGTTGAGTGAAAACTATTTCCTGTGCGTCTATGACGCCGCGATGATGGACAGCAAGGCAAGGAATGGGATTGGAAACTACGGCATTTATCTCGTGGATGCCTTCGGCAACAAAGAACTCATCTACCGGGACTCGCTGATCGGCTGTCTCAGCCCGATACCGTTGCGTCCGACGGTCAAGCCGCCGGTGACGGTCAACCCGCAATTGGTCGCCGATGCCCAGCCGATCAAGCCTGGCGACACCGGCGAAGGCACGATGGCCGTCATCAACATCTACGACACGATGCGCCCGTGGCCGGCGGAGATGAAGGCCAAGGAATTGCGCATTTACCAACTGCTGCCGTGCTCTGTTCCGTCTGGCGGCCTGCGGCCGCACGAGACCGGCAAACGCATCGCCGAGGCCGGCGACTCGGTCGTGCCGGCGCGCTGGGTGTTGGGCACCGTGCCCATCGAGGCTGATGGCAGCGCGTATTTCAAGGTCCCGGCGTATCGGGAACTGTTCTTCCAACTCGTTGACGAACGCGGCATGGCCATCCAATCCATGCGCTCCGGCACCGCCATCCGTCACGGCGAAAAACTCGTCTGCCAAGGTTGCCATGAACACAAATACAAAGCCGCGACCGCCGCCGAGAGAGTCGCGCTGGCGCTGCAGCGACCGCCGTCGGAGCCGAAACCGGATCTGGACGGCTCGAATCCGTTCAGCTACCCGCGCCTTGTCCAGCCGGTGCTCGACCGCAACTGCGTTCCGTGCCACGACAAGAACCCCGACAAGGCGCCGAACCTCAAGCGCGAGCCGATTGCGAACAAGTTCTACGCTTCCTACAACAACCTCGTGAAATACAGCTTCACCAGCTACGGCGACCATTACCGCACCGTGCCCGGCAAGTTCGGCGCGCACGCTTCCAAACTCATCGCGATGCTCGACAAGGGGCATCACGACGTGAAGCTTTCGCCAGAAGATTTCCACCGGCTCACGTTGTGGCAGGACACGGTCTCGATGTTCTACGGCGTCTTCGAGAAGGAGCCGGGAGAAGCCCAACTCCGCGGCGAGATCGCACAAGGAACTTTGTACTAATGAAACCCATCTCTCTTCTTGCGATCTTATTATCGCTGGTGAGCGCCGGGGCACTGAGCGCCCGCGGATTCGTCCTCGTCGAGGCGGAGAGTTTTTCCCAGCGCGGTGGCTGGGTTGTGGACCCGCAGTTCATGGATCAGATGGGATCGCCTTACCTGTTAGCTCATGGACTTGGTCGGCCCGTTGCCGATGCGACAACCGAGATCGAGTTTCCCGCGACCGGCTCGTATCGGGTCTGGGTCCGCACCAAGGACTGGGTGGCGAAGTGGAAAGCGCCGGGAACGCCGGGACGCTTTGAATTGCTCGTCAACGGACAGCCGCTCAAAACGGTGTTCGGCACCGAAGGCGCCCAGTGGCACTGGCAGGACGGCGGCAACATCAACATCACCGGGCGCAAGGTGCGGCTCGCGCTTCGCGACCTGACCGGCTTCGAAGGACGATGCGATGCAATTCTCTTTGCGCGCGACGCCAAGTTCGCGCCGCCGAATCGTGATACTGAAATGACGGCGTTTCGTCGGTCATGTCTCGGTTTGGATGAGCGGCCGGAACCGGCAGGGGAATATGATTTTGTCGTGACCGGCGGCGGCATCGCCGGGACGTGCGCGGCGCTGTCGGCGGCGCGGTTGGGTTTGAAGGTCGCGTTCATTCAAGACCGTCCCGTGCTCGGCGGCAACAACAGCTCCGAAGTGCGCGTCTGGCTCCAAGGCGCCCGCAACAAGGAACCGTGGCCGCGCGTCGGCGACATCGTGGCTGAACTCGAACAGCAAAAGAGCGCGCACTACGGGCCTGACAACACGGCGGAACTTTACGAGGACGAAAAGAAACTCGCGCTCGTTCGCGCCGAGCCGAACATCCGGTTGTTCCTCGAACACCGCGCCAACAAGGTCGAGACCGACGACGGCAAGATGCGCGCCGTGATTGCGCAGGAGATCAATACCGGACGCCGTGTACGGATTGGCGGGCGCTGGTTCGCCGATTGCACCGGCGACGGCGCTGTCGGCGCGCTGGCCGGCGCTGATTTCGATGTGCACCCCAAAGGCCGTATGGGGCCGTGCAATCTGTGGAACGTGATCGAGACGGAAACGCCGCAACTGTTCCCGCGTTGCCCGTGGGCGCTCGATCTCAGCGACAAGCCGTTCCCCGGTCGCAGCGCGACGAAGCCGAACACCAACCAACTTGGCGGCTGGTATTGGGAGAGCGGTTTCGACCGCGACCCGTTTCTCGAACTTGAATACGTCCGCGATTGGAATTTCCGCGCGATGTACGGCGCGTGGGATGCGATGAAGAACGTGGACAAGGTGCTCCCAAATCACCGGCTCAACTGGTCGGCTCACATCCTCGGTAAACGCGAGTCGCGCCGGTTGATGGGCGACGTGGTGCTGACGTTGGACGATCTCAAAGAGGGTCGCAAGTTCCCCGATGGCTGCGTGCCGACGGGATGGAAAGTGGATTTGCATCTGCCCGACCCCAAATTCGAGAAAGGTTTCGAGGGCGACGCGTTCATCTCGAAGGCGCACTTCACCGGCTACCCGATGCCGTTCTGGATTCCGTATCGTTGTCTCTACTCGCGCAACATCAAGAATCTTTTCATGGCCGGGCGCGACATCAGCGTCACGCATGAAGCCCTCGGCGCCGTCCGCGTGATGCGCACCGGCGGTTGCATGGGCGAGATTGTCGGCATGGCCGCGAGTCTCTGCAAGAAACACAACGCCGCGCCACGCAGCATCTACGAAGAGCACCTGACTGAACTCCAAGACCTCATGCGTCGGGGCGTCGGCAAACAACACGCTGCCGATGCGTCAACTCCTACCGTGCCGGCATTGCTGACACAAGCCGGCACAAACCTCGCGCGATTAGCGAAGATTTCTGTTCCGAATGGCAATCTGCTCAACGACGGCAAGGCCAACGTGACCGACAACAGCAGCCGTTGGCTTGGCACCGGTCAACTGCCGCATATCATCGAATTTGCGTGGGAGTCTCCCGTAACCATCCGCGCGGCGCGAATCATCTCTGGATATTTCACAAGAAAAGTGGCTGATCCAATCGCCGATTTCGTCCTCCAATGGCACGACGGCGCGGAGTGGAAAGACATTCCCGGCGCGTCAGCGCAAGACAATCTCGACCCTTGCTGGCACAGGGCCTTTTCTCCCGTGACAACCTCCAGGATTCGTCTTGTCATTACCAAAACGAAAATCAATGTCTCGCGCATTTGGGAGGTTGAGTTTTACGGCACTCCGAACGCGGTAGGGTCGCAATCCAGTCGCTCTGCGTCCGGGACGGACGCCACTACACCTATTGTAGCAGCCGCCGTCCCGGCGGCTCCTGCCGCCAACAACACTTGTAGCCGCAGGCTTTACGCCTGCGTTTCCCACGCAACCATGGGAAACCTTGAACAACCAAAGGGAAATTGAAATGCGAACTGCAATCGTAACCGGCGCCGCAGGCGCCATCGGCAAAGGCGTGGCCGAGGAACTGCGCCGCCAAGGCGTCAAGGTATTCGTCACCGACCTCCACGACGGCGACTGCGCTGCCGACGTGACCGACGAAGCGCAAGTGAAAGCCTGCGTCGAAGCCGCATTGAAGGCGCTTGGCGGGCGCGTGGACATTTTGGTGAACGTCGCCGGCATTGTGGGGCAGGGGTTGGTCGAGGACATCACCGTGGCCGATTGGGACAAGATGTTTGCTGTGAACTGCAAGGGGACATTCCTGTTCTGCAAGTACGTCGTCCCGGTGATGAAGAAGCAGAAGTCCGGCAAGATCGTCAACTACTCCTCCAAGTCCGGCAAGACCGGCTCGGCGTTGATGAGCCATTACTGCGCCGCCAAGGCCGCCATCATCGGCTTCACCCAAGCGCTTGCCTACGAACTCGCCGACTACCAGATCAACGTCAACTGTGTTTGCCCCGGCATCACCGAGAACACCGGCGTCTGGAGCAACGTCTCCGCCGGTTACATCCAGAATCTTGGCAAATCACGCGAGGAAGTCGTCAAGCAATTCACGTCAAAAATTCCGCTGAAACGGCTGGCGAAAGTCAGCGACGTCGTTGCCGTCACGACGTTCCTCTGTTCCGAAGGCGCCGACTACATGACCGGCCAAGCCATCAATATCACCGGCGGCCGGGAGATGCACTGAGACCGGCTGGGAATCGTTTTTCCAAGGGTTCCTTAGTCAAGGCTGATCTAACCTTCTTGCTCAACCTCGTTGCAGATTTGAGCCAGCAACGACAGTTTGATGAACAGCGTCGAGCGTGTCGGAATGGCTCGCAGAATCTCCAGTACCTGTTGTTTGGTGCGCTGCTGACGGCGGATCGCCCGGATCACCAAACCGACAGTCCCATGTACTCCGTAGCCCATTGACTCGGCCACAAGACGAGCGGCGGCATCATCACAGAGGAAGAGGTCTGCCGAAAAATGCTGCATCAAGCCCAACGCACTGACTTCACCCGCATCCAGGTCAAACGCCTCGGCCATTACCATCACCGCCGAGCCGACTGGCCACGCGGATCGCTCGATGCGTAATCCAGCAATCGCCACTGGCATCAGTGCGGGCCGGTGGCGCAACACCTCGCGCCAAACGTGCTCGGTGGTGTGAACGGTCGAGAAGTCAGCCAGTAAATCAAGGCAAGCCAGTTCGTCCAAATGAATCAGCGGTCCGGCATCGGCAACAACAATTGGACGCTCAAGCGGCGCCATGGAGTCCCCACTCCACGTCCTTGCGAAGTTGCTCCTCCATCAACTCCGGCCGATGCGACTCAAGGAAGCGGCGCAGCGCTTCCACGGCTGCCTGATTGGCATCCTTGACCCAGCCCGCTGTCACCAGTGTCTGCAACTGCTCATGCAACTGGTCCGGGCACTCAATCGTCATCGTCTTCATGGTGCCATTCTATCCTTGCGTCTGTGTTTGGTCAACCAACCAGTTCACCTGCCGCGCCCGGCGGGAATCAGCCACCACACCAATTTGTTGCCGTCACGGCGTTCCTATGTTCCGAAGGCGCCGACTACATGACCGGCCAAGCCATCAACATCACCGGCGGGGAAATGCACTCAGTCTGCGAGTCTGTGACAAACAAAAACAGTCGTTTGACATCACCCTGCTGACACAGCATACTGCCGCGCCGTTTATAAAGGAAAACACACCCCACTATGTACAACACCTCCATGATCCTGCGATTGTCCGTCGTCACGCTGGCCATCGCGAGCCTTTGTGCGTGCGGTCCGGCGAAAACCTCAGCGCCGCCTGCGGTTACCAGCACGGCAGCCACCAAGAATGCCCCGTCCAAGGGAACCCAAGTTTTCGGCAACCCTATCGCCGTCCCGACTACCCTTAATCCCACCAGCATCGTCGCAACGGTTAACGGCAAGGCCATCACCGGCGCCGAGCTTGAGGAGGAATCGCAAAACATGCAAATGCAGGCCGCTCGCCGCGTTCCGCCTGAGCAGCTCGCGCAGGTTCTGCCGTCCATTCGGAAACAGGCGATGGGTGGGCTGATCACCAAACATCTCCTCCTTCAGGCGGTCGAGGCAAATAAGATCACCGTCACCGATGACGAACTCAAAAAGAGCCTCGACGAGGTCATGAAGGGCGCTCCTCCGGGCCAGACACTCGAGAATGCGCTCAAGGACGCAGGCATCACGCTCGCGACCTTCACGGATCAGATGCGCAAACAGATTTCCGTTCAGAAACTGATCGAAAGCCAAACCAAGGGTGTCCCCCTCACGACGGAAGAAGAACTGAAGAAGTATTACACGGAGCACGCTGAGCAATTTCAACGTCCCGAGACCGCTTCCGCCCGCCACATTCTCATCAAGGCGGCAATCGCGGAAGCCGAAGAGACGCAGCCCGCTGCATCAGATGCCGCAACAGAAAACAAACGTCCGTCAACAACACTCAAGACGGAAGGAACAGACAAAGAGAAGAAGAAAGCGGAGGCTGTCCGCGAACGCCTCATCAAGGGTGAGGATTTCGCCAAGGTGTGTGCCGAGGTATCTGACGATCCCGGCAGCAAGGACAAGGGCGGTCTCTACGAGGATTTCCCGCGTGGCCAGATGGTTCCGCAGTTTGACAACGCAGTGTTCACACAGAAGATCGGCGAAATCGGCCCGCTGGTGGTAACGCAATTCGGTTACCATATCATCAAGGTCGAAAAACGCACCGAAGCCGGCGCAACGCCGCTTGCCGAGATTAAAACCGAACTAAAGGCATTCCTCGACAACCAGAAGAAAATGGAAGTCGCCCAGAAATTCGTCAAAGGCCTTCACGACAGCGCGAAGATCACCTACGCCGAGGGCTATGCTCCAGAACCCGGTAATCCCTCGGCATTGCCATAGCCTTCGATGCGGCTGCGATCACTCGGGAGTAGTGATCCGTCAAAGTTGAATGGAAGGGTGCGTTTGTAGTAACGCACGCAGTCCCGTGCCGTTTCGGGACGGAGTGCGGACCGGTTGGTCGGAACGATCTCCCGCAACGCCACTTCGCTTCGCTGCGTGGCTCACTACGAACTATCCTTTGAATGTGGTTTGACCAAGTACCAGTGTGTCGTGGATTCGCCGCCGACATCGCCCACAACCATTGGACGCTCAAGTGGCGCCATGGAGTCCCCACTCCACGTCCTTGCGAAGTTGCTCCTCCATCAACTCCGTCCGATGCGACTCCAATAAGCGGCGCAGCGCTTCCACGGTTGCCTGATTGGCATCCTTGCCCCGCCCGCTGCCACCAGCGTCTGCAACTGCCATGCAACTGGTCCGGGCACTCAATCGTCATCGTCTTCATGGTGCCACTCTATCCTTGCGTCCGTGGTTGGTCAGCCAACCAGTTCACCCAAGGGCAGTTCGAAGTGTTGGGGCAAGCTACGGTGTAGGCCGCGTGACCTCACGCGGCGGAAGGAGGAACGCCGTATCAGGTGATGCGGCCTACAACACCTGCCCAAAGGTTTGAACGGCACCGTTCACCCGGAGCGCCCGGCAGGGGGCAGTCAGCACACCAGCTTGTCGCCGTCACGACGTTCCTCTGTTCCGAAGGCACCGACTACATGACCGGCCAAGCCATCAACATCACCGGCGGCCGGGAAATGCACTGAAACCGGTTGGAAACCTCAAGGTTGATCTAACGCGGCGTAGCCGCAACGAACTGGAGGGACGCGCTCCGTCGCGTCCGTTCCCGGCAAGCGGCCACGACGGAGCGTGGCCCTCCAAGGTGTTTGCTCGGTGGTGTGAACGCCGGGAAATCAGCCAGTAAATCAAGTCCCGCATCGGCAACAACAATTGGACGCTCAAGCGACGCCATGGAGTCCCCACTCCACGTCCTTGCGAAGCTGCTCCTCCATCAACTCTGGGCAAGGCGAGTGCGCCATCACGAAATCACTTCCACACTCAGCCCCAGCATTTCGGCGAGGGTCTTGAGATCCTTGGTGTAGTCGCCATAGACCCACGGCAAATGATTGCCGTACACGAGTCGTCTTCTCATGAACTCGTCCGCCCGGCCTGATGGGGGCTTGATGACGGCCTCGACCGAGCAGCCGAGCAGGTCTTTGCCCCAGCCACTGGAGCCGACCAGCGTGCCTTTGAGCACGAGGAGTTTCGTGGCGGTTGGATCAACGCGAGCCACGGTGACCGTCTTCTCATCGTTGTTCATGAAGTCAATCACCGGCTTGGTGCCCCAGCCTTGCTCGCAGAACCGGCCCAATTGATAGGGGAGATCGGGCTTGTCGAAGCCATTCATTTTCATGCTCGGGGCGCTGTGGTTGATGCGGAAGGCATCTTCGCCTCGGGGGTCGGCGTTGCCTTGGTGACACGACTTGTTCGACACGCTCATCAACATTCGCATCGCCAGAAGAATCCCGAAATCGGCCTCGCACGCCGAGGCGATCCCTTCGTTGCCGAACAGGGCATGTTGCAGGCATGGCGTGAGCAGCCATCGCTGCGGCAGGAGGCTCGGACAGAACTCGAAGCAATCAATGGTAAACGCATTGCACCCGTGACGGGCCATGAGGCTCCGGATGCATTGGTCGAACAACATGCTGCGAAACACCAGATGCTCTTTGAGAAACAACTTGTCCGCCTTGCGAACCAATTCATCGGCGCCTCGCGTGGCTTGTTCGTACCGCTCGCCAAGAAGCTGGTTCTTCCCACCAGTCATTTCCCGATAGGCAAGGAGCCGGTTCATTTCATCGGTCATTTCCCGGTAGCTGATGGTCTTCACGGTCACGCCGAGACGCTTTCGGAGATCGTCAAAATCCCAAACGGTGTCCGGCGAGAAAGAGGGCACACCGTCCGTGGGGTAGAGGACTTTCGTCTGGCGAAACACCTTTCTCGCCCGAAGCAGCGAGAGGATCTTCGTGAGGTCCATGTCGCGGCCCGCGACGAAGACTTCGTTCCCCTTGGCCAGCGTAAAGCCGGCGATGCTCGCCGTCCGGCACGAGTTGCGGTCGAACACGATTGGCTTGCCGAACTTGTTGCCGATCTCGAACGACGCCCGCGCGCTGCCACCGGGGTGGATGAAGAAAGCATCGGTCTCCGGGTTATCAGCGGCGAGCTTGGCCATCGCCGCGGGGTCCAACACCCATTTCTCGCTGAACGTCACGTGGACCGGTTCGAGCACACGCACGCCGTCTGCACTGCCGAGACCTTTGGTTGTAAGTTCTTTCGACCATGTGGCGAACTGTTTCTCGACATTCGCCTTCTCGGCTTCCGGTGTGACCGATGTCCAGCGACACGGTCCCTGCCACGTGGCCGAGTGAATGATATTCGTCATCACGGGCTTGACGTGGAGTTTGGTGTCGCGCGGGTGCAGAGGAATGCCGCCTACCCCAGACGGTTCTGCCGTGATGAATTTTGCGTCAGCCAGTGCAACGGCCAGAGCTGTTCCCAAACTTCTTGCCAGAAAATCCCGCCGGTTTATGGGCAGTCCGGCGGTAACTGCTTTGTGCGTGGTCGGTTTCATGGCAGTTCCTTTCTGCATTCGCATTTCTAACAACGCTCGCCTGCTGTCACAAGCGCATTCTCTTGGGCGATTGCGCGCGCGGGCGTCATCAACAAGCAACACCTCGATCAGGACGGAGGTATGGCCGGTCGGCGTTGACGGGCTGCGAAAAAGCTGTTGTCGGGTGGGGTTGAACATGCGATAAGTCTGCGCACTGTAGGCCGCTTCTGTGAAGTGGCGTCGTGTTTCCGCCGACTCGCAGAGTCGGCCTACAAAGGAGAATGAATGCTGAACCTTCGTTATGATTTCAACAACCTGATGGCCGAGCGCGTGGGCGACCACGGCGTGAAGGACACCGAGTTGAAGGCGCTCGCCCCGAAGATCGAGGCGGCCTGGAACGCCGTCGAGAAGACGCCGCCGGGTTTCCGGAAGCTGCCGTACAACACCCAGCTTGCCGATGAGGTGTGCGCGATGGCCGGCAGGATTGCCGGACGGTGCGAGAACTTCGTGGTCGTCGGCATCGGCGGCTCGGCGTTGGGCAACATCGCGTTGCAGTCGGCGCTGAACCACCCTTGTTACAATGAACTGAGCCGCCCGCCGCGCCGCGGTCCGAGGTTGTACGTGCCCGATAACGTTGACCCGGACCGGATTAACGGGTTGCTTGACGTGCTCGATTTGAACAGCACGGTGTTCAACGTCATCACCAAGAGCGGCGGCACCGCGGAGACGATGAGCGAATTCCTCGTGTTTCGCGAGGCACTGATAAAAGAACTCGGCCCGGAAAAGGCCGTCCAACAGATTGTCATCACGACCGATCCAGAGAAGGGCGAATTGCGCGAGATCGTGAGGAGGTTCGGCTACCAATCGTTGCCGATTCCGCCGGACGTGGGCGGCCGGTGGTCGGTGCTCAGCGCGGTTGGCCTGCTCAGCGCGGCGGTGACGGGCATTGATATTCACAAGCTGCTCGACGGTGCCGCCGAGATGGATAAGCTCTGCAAACAATCCGGCAAGCTCTGGGAGAATCCCGCGCTGACGGGCGCCGCGTTGCATTACCTGATGGACAAGGCCAAAGGCAAGAGCGCGCAGGTGATGATGTCGTACTCGCACGCGTTGCGCGACGTGGCCGACTGGTTCCGTCAACTCTGGGCCGAGAGCCTCGGCAAGCGCGTGGACCGCGCCGGCAAGGTCGTGCATTGCGGCCAGACACCGGAGAGGGCCGTCGGCGCGACGGACCAACACTCGGTGATGCAGCTTTACATCGAAGGGCCGTTCGACAAGGTGGTGACGTTCCTGACCGTGGACGAATTTGCGACGCGGTGCGACATCCCGCACGCGTTCCCCGAGTACGAAGCGGTGAAATATCTCGGCGGCCACACGATGAACGGATTGCTCAACGCCGAGGGTAAGGCGACCGAGCTGGCGCTCACGCAGAGCGGCAAGCCGAACTGCGCCATCCGCGTCAAGAAGGTGGACGAGCGCACCGTCGGCGCGTTGCTCTATTTACTGGAGATGCAGACGGCCTACGCCGGCGAATTGTACAACATCAACGCGTTTGACCAGCCGGGCGTCGAGCTTGGCAAGGTCAACACGTACGCGTTGATGGGACGCAAAGGATTCGAGGCCAAACGCCGCGAAGTCGAACAAGCAGTAAAATCGAACCCGAAATTTGTGGTGGGAGCGTAAGCGATGTTCGTATGAAGAAACTGCGTCTCTATGCGGATGCGTCTGTTTTTGGCGGCTGCTTCGATCCGGAGTTTGCCGTGGAGAGCCGCCGGTTGTTCGATGAAGTGAGCGTCGCTCGGTTTGTGCTGATCGTTTCGGACGCTTTGGTTGCGGAATTGCAGTCGGCGCCGGAGCGGGTTCGAGATGTGCTTGAGAAACTTGACCGCGAGCACATTGAAACGGTGAGCTTGACGCCAGAAGCGTCGGAGTTGTGCGACGCGTACATGGAAGCCGGGATTGTCGGCCCTGCCAGCAGGGAAGATGCTGAACACATTGCCATTGCGACAGTGGCGGGTGCGGACTTGATAGTGAGTTGGAATTTTCGGCACATCGTGCATTTTGAGAAAATCGCCGGTTACAATGCTGTCAATGAGTTGCACGGGTATCGGTCAGTCCGGATTTTTTCCCCAAAAGAGGTGGTGACACCGTGAAGAAGAAAGCGTTTGATTGTGTGCAGATGAAATGGGACATCCAGCGGAAGCTCCGCAAGGAATACGAGGGTCTGACGGTCGCGGAACGGAACCGTCTGGCCGAGGCGAAGATTCTGGCGGACCCGATTTTGGGTCCGTGGTGGCGCAAGGTGCGGAAACGTTCCGTCGAACCCATGACTGTGGCGGAAAGCCCTGCCGTGTACAGACCGCGACGCCGCAGTGGCCGGGGGCGGAAATGACCAACACCGAAGTCCTTCAAATCTTTCGCGACACGAAAGCGTTACTCGGCGGGCATTTCCTGCTGCGTTCCGGCCTGCACAGCAAACAGTATTTCCAGTGCGCGCTGGTGCTCCAGTATCCGCGTCATGCGGAGAAGCTTTGCACTGCGCTGGCGGCCAAGCTGCCGAAGGCTGACACGGTGATTTCGCCGGCGATGGGCGGGTTGTTTGTCGGCCACGAAGTCGGGCGGGCGCTCGGGTTGAAACACATTTTCGCCGAGAAGAACGCGGCGGGCGCGCTGGAGTTGCGGCGCAATTTCACCGTTGGCAAGGGCGAGAAGTTTCTCGTCGTTGAGGACGTGGTGACGCGCGGCGGCCGGGTGCAGGAGACGATTGACATTATCAAGGCGCGCGGCGGCGATGTTGTTGCCGTGGGTACGTTGGTGGATCGTTCCGGCGGGAAGGCTGGCTTTGGCGCGCCGTTGGTGAGTTTGTTGAAGTTGGAGATCGAAACGTTCGAGCCGTCGGTGTGTCCGATGTGCAAGGAAGGAATACCGGTTGTGAAGCCGGGAAGCTGATTTTATGGTTAGTTGGCTATTAAAGAAAATTGTCGGCAGCAAGAACCAGCGCGAGGTCAAGCGCCTCTGGCCGGTGGTGGATATCATCAACGACTTCGAGAAACAATACCAGTCGTTCTCCGATGACCAGCTTCGCGCCAAGACCACGGAGTTTCGCGGGCGTCTGGCGAAAGGGGAATCGCTCGACGATATTCTGCCCGAGGCGTTCGCTGCGGTGAAGAATGCCTGCCGCCGGCTTTGCGGGCAGGAATGGACGGTGCGCGGGCGTCCGTACAAATGGGACATGGTGCCGTTCGATGTGCAGTTGATCGGCGGGATGGTCCTGCATTCCGGCAAGATTGCCGAAATGGCGACCGGCGAAGGCAAGACGCTGGTGGCCACGATGCCGCTCTACTTGAACGCGCTCGCCGGCAACGTTCATCTCGTGACCGTCAACGATTACCTGGCCGCGCGCGACTCCGAGTGGATGGGTGAAATCTACAAGTTTCTCGGGTTGACCGTCGGCTGCATCCAGCACGATCAACGGCCCGAAGTGCGCCGGGCGCAATACGCCTGCGACATCACCTACGGCACGAATGCCGAGTTCGGTTTCGATTACCTGCGCGACAACGGCATGGCCACCAGCGCCGAGACGCAGGTGCAGCGCGGCCATTTCTACGCCATCGTGGATGAAGTGGACTCGATCCTCATTGACGAGGCGCGCACGCCGCTGATCATCAGCGGACCGTCCACGGTCGTCAGTTCGTCGCATCAATTCGACAAATACAAGCCGCAGGTTGCGGAGTTGGTGCGCTCACAGACGATGTTGTGCAACCGGCTCGTGAGCGAGGCGAAGGAATTGCTCGACAAGAAGGACGACAAGGATCGGGACAAGGATGCTGATCCCGTTGGCGACGCCGGGCGGCTTCTCTACCAGGTGAAGATGGGGATGCCGAAGAACAAACAGCTTCTGAAAATGCTGGAAGACCCGGAGATCCGACGGCTGCTCGATGAATCCGAGTTGAAGGTGTTGGCCGACAATACCAAGAAGGAGAAGATCGCGCTCAAAGAAGAACTGTTCTTCACCATTGACGAGCGACAGCACGACAGCGACCTGACCGAGAAAGGCCGGAAATTCCTCAACCCGCAGGATCCGGACGCGTTCGTCATTCCCGACCTGGTGAGCGCGTTGCAGGAGATCGAGTCGCAAGAGGCCAGCGACGCCGAAAAGAGCAAACGCAAGGAGGAAATCCAGCGCCAATGCGAGGAACGCAGTGAAAAGATCCACAGCATCGCCCAACTGCTCCGCGCGTACTGCCTGTTTGAAAAGGACGTCGAGTACGTCATACAAGACGGCAAGGTCGTCATCGTGGACGAGTTCACCGGACGCCTGATGCCGGGCCGGCGCTGGAGCGACGGATTGCACGGGGCGGTGGAGGCAAAGGAAGGCGTGGTCGTCGAGCGCGAGACGCAGACGTTGGCCACGATCACGATTCAGAATTATTTTCGCCTGTACAAGAAACTCGCCGGCATGACCGGCACAGCCGAGACGGAAGCGACCGAATTCCAGAACATTTATAAACTTGGCGTCATCGTCATTCCGACCAACAAACCCTGCGTCCGGAAGGACGAGAACGACCGCGTCTATAAGACGCGTCGGGAGAAGTTCAACGCGATCATGGACGAGATTATCGAGCGTCACCGCAAAGGACAGCCGTTGCTGGTTGGCACCGTCAGCGTGGAGGCCAGCGAAGTGTTGTCGCGGATGCTCCAGCGCAAGGGCGTCCCGCACAACGTTCTGAACGCCAAATATCACCAGCAGGAAGCCGAGATCGTCGCGCGCGCCGGGCAGCGCGGTGCCGTGACCATCGCCACCAACATGGCCGGCCGCGGCACTGACATCAAACTGGGCGAGGGTGTCGCTGATGTCGGCGGCCTGCACGTTATCGGCAGCGAACGCCACGAGGCGCGGCGCATTGACCGCCAGTTGCGCGGTCGTTGCGCGCGTCAGGGCGACCCCGGCAGTTCGCGGTTCTACATCTCGCTCGAAGACGATCTGATGCGGCTCTTCGCCAGCGGGCGGATCGCCAAGATCATGGAAAAACTGGGGATGAAGGAGGGCGAGGAATTGCAGCATCCGCTTCTGAACCGGTCCATCGAGACAGCGCAGCGGCGCGTGGAAGAGCACAACTTCTCGATTCGCAAACACACGCTCCAGTACGACGACGTGATGAACAAGCAGCGCGAGGTGCTCTACGGCTTCCGCAACGAGATCATCAACGGCGACAATCCGCGCCAGTCCATCTTCGAGATCATCGAGGAGGTCGCAGACAATCACGTGGCCGCCTGTTGCAAGGAAGACCAGCCTGCTGACGAGTGGGACCTGAAAGGATTGGTGCGTTGGGCCAACCACGCTTTCCCGATTGGCTTGCAGGAGGAACAGATCGCCAACAAGAACGCCGAGGAAATCAAGCAATTCATCCTCGACAAGGTCCAACGCGCCTACCACGCGAAGGCCTCCAACGAAGATACCGAGACGCTGAAAGCCATCGAGCGGCTCATTGTGCTCAACGCGCTCGACCGCCTCTGGCAGGAGCACCTCTACAACATGGATCAACTCCGCCACGGCATCGGCCTGCGCAGCTACGGCCAGCGCGACCCGCTGGTCGAGTACAAGAGCGAGGCGTTCTCGATGTTCGATGACATGATGCTGAACGTGAAGGACGAGATTGCCGCCAACGTCTTCCGCTCCGCCAGTTCGCTTGAGGCGTTTGAGAATTTCCTGCGCGCCCTCCCGATGCAACTCAGCGGGCCGGAACTCACCTCCGGCAGCGCCTACCAACAAGCCGGCGGACAGGCGGCCGGCGGCGGGGGCAGACAGCAGGGCGGCGGCGAGATGGTTGAGGAAGCGATTGCCGCCGCGACGCCAGTCCGGCGCGAGACGCCCAAAGTCGGGCGCAACGAGCCGTGCCCGTGCGGCAGCGGCAAAAAGTTCAAACAATGCTGCGGCAAGAACGCCTAGGAGAAATCCGAAGCTCGAATCTCGAAATCCGAAACAAACCCGAATGACGGCAAATTCAAAAAAGCCATTTTCCCGCTTCGAAGGTTTTGGTTATTCGGATTTCGTGCTTGTTTCGTGCTTCGGATTTCGGATTTCGGATTTATTGTCCGTGTGAAATCGCTGCTTTACAGTTGGTTGTTGCCGGCCGTATCCGGCCTCTTGCTGGCGCTGGCGTACCCGCCGTTCAACCGGGCGGAATGTGCATGGATTGCGCTGGTGCCGTTGTTGTTTGCGTTGGAGCGCAGCGACCGTTGGCCGGCCTTTCGCCGGGGGTGGCTGGCGGGATTGGTCTTCTTCGGGATGACGGTCTGGTGGACGATTCATGTGACCGTTGCCGGGACGGTCGGACTGATTGCGGCGCTGGCGATGTACTTCGGGGTCGCGGCGATGATCTTCTCTCTTGCCGCGAGCAGGCTTGCGGCCAGAGATTCGGCGTTGCGGAATCTGTTGCTGGCCGTTGTGGGGACCGCGTGGTGGGTGACGCTGGAGTGGGTGCGCGGCAAAATCATCTTCGGCGGATTCGGCTGGAACGGGCTGGGCGTGAGCCAGCACCAGACCCTGCCCATCATCCAAATCGCCAGCGTCACCGGGGTGTACGGCGTCTCGGCGCTCGTCTGCTTTGTCAACTTCGCCATCTTTTTTACCATCCGACGGTTCGTGCATTTGCGGAGCAACGATGAACCGGCGCGGCGGCTGAGTTGGGAATTGTACGCTGCCGTGGCCTTGGTGTGCGTCACTTTTGTCAACGGGCTGAAATTGCTGCGGGGTGACGATGACGCAGTGCCGGGGCTGCGGGTCGCGCTGATTCAAGGGAACATTCCGCAGCAGGTGAAATTCGATCCGACCGAGAAACCGATGATTGAGGAGCGGTACCGCGCCTTGACGGAGAAGGCCGCGTTGCTGAAACCCGATCTGGTCATCTGGCCGGAAACGGCCACACCGGGCGCGTTGCGGTACGATTTGGAATCCTACCGTCTCGTCTCGAACCTGGTGGCGCTCGCCAATGCGCCGTTGCTCACCGGTACGATGGATGTCGTCGGCTCAGACTGGTTCAACGCCGCGGCGTTGGTGCATCCCGACGGCAAGATCGCCGGGCTGTATCACAAGATTCATCTCGTCGCGTTCGGCGAGTACGTGCCGCTGCGGAAGATTTTGCCGGTGATGAAATGGCTGACGCCGATTGACGGCAGTTTTGAGCGCGGCAACACCGTCAGTCTGCTCGCACTGGGTGCGACCCGCTTCGGCGCGGTGATTTGTTTTGAGGACACGCTTCCCGATCTCTACCGGCAGTTTGTCCGTCGCGGCGCGGATTTCATGGTGAACCTGACCAACGATGCCTGGTTCAAGGAATCACCGGCTGCCGAGATGCATCTGGCGAATGCCGTGTTTCGCGCCGTCGAGACGCGTCGTCCGCTGGTCCGCTGCACGAACAACGGCGTGACGTGCGTCGTGGACGAGTTCGGTTACATCAAGCCCGAACGCCGGCTCCCGGCGCATCAAGAAGGACTGCTGGTCTGCACGGTTCCGCTGGTAAGCAGTAACGCGCACACGTTCTACGTTCAGCACGGCGACTGGTTTGTGGCTGCCTGCGCGCTGATCAGTTCGCTGGCTTGCGGCTGGATGGTTTGGCGTTTGCGGCAAAGGGAATCGCAACCGTGAACGACGCGTTGCAGTTGTTGCCGGGGCTGCGCTTCAGTTGCACCTGCTGCGGCCGTTGCTGCCGGCAATGGGGGATCGAGGTCAACGCGGCGGAGAAAGAGCGTCTGGAGCAATTCGATTGGGGCCAGGTGCCCGGCGCGCCGCCGCGCGATGAGTTCTTCCGTCAAGACGGTGCGCGAACGCTGCTGGGGCTGCAACCGTCGGGATTGTGCAGGTTCCTTGGCGAGGACAAGCTTTGCCTGATTCACAAACATTTCGGAGCAGAAGCCAAACCGGCCACATGCCAGCGGTTCCCGTATCAGTTTGTGCGGACGCCCACCGGCGTTTATGTGAGTCTTTCGTATGCCAGTGTCGGCGCGTGTGAGAACTCCGGTCGCGAACTTGGCGAGACGCGCGATGAACTTGCTGCGTTGTGCGAACGCCTCGGCCCCGACCGCGAACAGGGCGCGGACGTGGCATTGACGGACACGAAACGGACAAGCTGGGCTGATTACCTCGCCCTGGAGGAACGCATTCGCGCGGCCATCGTGGGACCGCTCTGGCCGGCGTTGCTTGCCGGGGAAGGATTGTTGACGGGGGTCGTCCCGCCCGGCGACCCGCTGCCGGTGGACGCGTTGAACTGGCGGCAGCGCGCGATTCTAGGCCTCTGCGCGCAAGCGTTCCTGCAAACAACGACTTCCGCGGCATTTGTCGGCCCGCTTGTGGTGTCGGTGCTGCAACGACGATTGGAGATCAACGGGCGTTCGGTGACGTTTGCCGAGTTGGCCGCGCTGCCGAACGTGACGTTCGACAACGACGCGGAGGCGATGCTGCGGCGGTTCCTGCTGCAGGCGTTGTTTGGGAAATGTTACTTCGGGCGATGGCGCGACGAAGACATCTCGGTGCTGGCCGGCTACCGGCTGCTGATGGTGCAGTACGTGTTGGTCATTCTTTCAATGAGACTTGGCGCCACGGTGACGGAGGCGCTGACGACTACCTCTCGGAATCTGCAACACCGGGCGTCGCTCGGCAGTTGGGTGCTGCCGGCCGAGCAGCTTGCCACGGAAATGCGCGCCCTACTACCGCGCATCGTGTCGCCGGAGTAAACGCGCTTGATGCGAGCGGGATGTTTCGGCTAGAGTCGCAGCCTTATGACGGCAGGAATCTGGATTGGCTGCGCGGCGGCATCGTACCTTCTCGGCTCGATCCCGACCGGCTTTGTTTGGTGCAAGGCGCGCGGCATTGACATTCGGAAGATCGGCAGCGGCAATATCGGCGCGACCAATGTCATGCGGGCGCTGGGCAAACCCATCGGCGTTACGGTCCTCTTGATTGACGCAGCGAAGGGGTTTGTTCCTGTCTTCGCTGCCCCGGCGTTTTTTCCGGAACTCGACAGGACGCTGCTGCAGATTGTTTCTTGCGTCGCGGTCGTGGCGGGTCACAACTGGACGTGCTGGTTGAAGTTCAAAGGCGGGAAGGGGATTGCGACCAGCGCCGGGGCGTTGCTGGCAATGCTGACGTTGCCGTTGCTGTGTGTGTTGGCGGTGTGGGGGATCGTGTTCGCGGCGTCGCGGTACGTCTCGCTGGCCTCCATTGTGGCGGCGGCGGCGCTCCCGGTGGCGACTTGGCTTATCACACAAGACAAGACTTTTATCATTTTCACTGTCATCCTCAGCGTGCTGGCGATTTACAAACACAAGTCGAACATCCAACGGCTGCTGGCCGGAACGGAGAACCGAATCGGAGTGAAGAAAGTATGAATGTGACAGTCATCGGCACGGGGGCATGGGGAACGGCGTTGGCGGTGTTGCTGCACGGCAACGGGTGCCGGGTGCGGCTTTGGGGACGCGTTGTGGAGGAAGTCGATCCGATCCTTGCGTTCCGCGAAAACAAACTCTTGCTGCCCGGCGTGAAAATCCCCGATGCGATTGTTGTCACGATGGACGACGCGACGGCGCTTTCCGGCGCGGAGATGGTGGTACTGGCGGTGCCGTCACACGGGATGCGGACGATTTGCGCGCGGTTGAGGCTGCACATTCCATGGAATGCGCTGTTGGTTCACGTGGCGAAGGGGATCGAAAACGACACGGCCAAACGGATGAGCGAAGTAATCAGCGAGGAACTGAAACGGCTCGATACCGTCGTCCTGTCCGGACCGAGCCACGCCGAGGAGGTGGCGCGGGGCATTCCGACGGCGCTGGTGGCCGCGTCAGAACACGATGCGCGCGCTGTGCAGGCGCAGGATGTTTTTATGAACGAGCGGTTCCGCGTCTATACGCACCATGATGTCGTCGGGGTCGAACTCGGCGGCGCGATGAAGAATGTCGTCGCGCTGGCTGCCGGCGTCTGTGAGGGAATCGGGTTTGGCGACAACACGAAGGCGGCGCTTTGCACGCGCGGCCTGGCGGAGATGACGCGGCTGGGGCTGGCGTGCGGCGCGCGCGCGGAGACGTTTGCCGGGTTGAGCGGCGTCGGCGACCTGATGGTGACCGCGTTCAGCCGGCACAGCCGGAATCGTGCGTTCGGCGAACGGCTCGGCAAGGGCGAGACAGCGCAGCAAATCCTTGGGAGCACAAAAGCCGTCGCGGAGGGCGTCCGCACGGTCAAATCCGTCCAGCAACTGGCGCATCGTTGCGGCGTGGAAATGCCGATTGCCCGCGAAGTGTTCGCTGCGATTTACACCAACAAATCCCCGCGCCAGGCGGTGCGCGACCTGATGGCGCGCGGGGCGAAACCGGAATTCGATTAGCGGCAACGACAGATTTCGGGAACTTTTTCCCATGGAAAGTGTCTCATCAACTGACCGCGAACTGGTTGCGCAGGCACAAGGAGGCGATGACGACGCCTTCGCGGTGCTGGTGCGCCGCCACCAAGGTCGAGCGGTCAATGTTGCGTACCAATTATTGCGCAACGAGGAGGACGCCGTGGAAGTGGCGCAAGATGCGTTTGTCAGGATGTACCGGAGTTTGGGCGGGTTTCGTGGAGAGTGCGAATTCACGACGTGGCTCCACCAGATTGTGGTGAACCTTGCCCGCAACAAGCGCCGCTGGTGGTGGCGGCACGGACGGGAGAGAACCGAGTCGTTGGATGTGCCGGTGGAAAGCGGCGATGGCGAGGTGAACCGCCAGATGGCGGCTGCGTCCGACCCGGCGGACGTGGAACTGGGGAAACTGGAATTTGTGCAACTGTTGGAGCGGAGAATGGCGGAATTGCCTCAAAACCTTCGCGAAGTGCTCGTGCTGCGCAACGTCGAGGCGTTGCGCTACGAGGAGATTGCGGCGGTGTTGCAGTGCTCGGTGGGCACAGTAAAATCGAGGATCGCCCGCGCGAGGGATGCGTTGCGCGCGGCGATGAAAGATGAGTGGCCATGATGACGTGCCGGCAAATCGAAAAAGAATTGTCCGCCTACATTGACGGCGAATTGGCCGACGCGGCGCGCGCCGAGGTGCGGATGCATCTCGACGCGTGCGACCGGTGTCGCCGTCATCTTGCCCAGTTGGAGCAACTCGGCAACGGCGTGGCGCGATTGCCGCAGTTGGCGCCGCCGCCGGGTTTCGCGGCGGATGTGCGCCGGAAGATTTCCGGCAACGACACGCAACGGTCGTGGATGGATGTTGTGTTCCGTCCCGTTTGGTTGAAGGTTCCGGTGGAGGCTGTCGCCGTGGTGGCGGTGGCCGTCGGGGTGATGTTCCTGGCGCAACACCAGCAGAAACGACAAGCATGCATTTGTTACACGACGGCCAACGAAGTGTCGGCGGCAAGCGCAACGCTGGAGGCGCGGAAGGATACCGATGCCTTGTCGCAGTTGAGTGAACGGCGGGAAGTCGCGGACACAGCACCGGCTCCGTCGGGTGCTCCAGAACCTGTTGCCCCGGCAAGTCCCGCGGCGGTAAAACGCGCGTTGGCTTTGAAGGCCGAACCTGCGGGCCGACCGCTTGAACGCGGGGCAGACGCTTCGCAAATGACGGCAGGAGGCCATGCCGGGCGGGCGTCCGGGACGGACGCCACTGCAACATTGGCTCTCGTTGACAATCAACAACGGATGTTAATCGAGCGCGAGACGGTGTTGGTGGCGGCCGTAAATCCATCGTTGGCGGAGGAGCGCGTGCGCGAATTGCTCAATCCGCTGCGAGGCGCTGTGGTTGAGGTGAAAAAGGGCGGTCCAATGCCGCACCAGATGCGGGTGCGGGTTCCGTCGGCGCTGGTGGCGAAATTCAAGGAACAGTTGGCCGAGATCAATGCCGATCCACGGCTCCGTCCCGGTCTGGTGAGGTCGCGCCAACTGGCAGCGGTTGCCACGGACGAAAAGAAGATGACAGAGAAACTGGAAAAGCCAGAGGAAGAACCGATGACGGAATTGGAAATCCAGATTGTCGAACCGCTGAAGCCGTGACGGTTATTTGGCCGTCCATTGTTTCAGTTTGCCGTCGAGTTCCTTGTTTTGCGGGTCGAGTTGGGCGGCTTTGCGGAGCATCTTGACGGCCTCGTCCCGGCGATTGAGCTTGTGGAGCACATCAGCGAGGTGCTCATAGACGGTGGCGTCTGGTTCCTTGGCAGAGAGTTGGACCGCGCGCCGAAGTTGTGTGAGCGCCTCCTCATGGCGGCCAAGCCGGTAATAAACCCAGCCGAGGCTGTCAATATACGCGGCGTTGTCGGGTTGGGCAGCGACAGCATTCTTGATCAAGTCGAGAGCTTCGTTGAGGTTTTCGTTCCGGTCGGCCCACATGTAGCCGAGGTAATTGGCGGCATTGTGATTTTTCGGGTCGAGTTCGAGCGCTTTACGAAAAAGAGTGGCCGCTTTGTCGTGCTGGCCGGTTCGTTCCCGTGCGGCGCCGTACATGAAGTAAAAGGCGCTTGTGGGTTTGTCTTGCTCGCTGGCCTGGATGAGTTGTTCGGCCTCGGCGTAGGCCGCGACGGCTTTCGGATAGTCTTTTTGTTCGGAGTAAACCAATCCCCTGAGATAAGGAACCTGGAAGCGGGTGGGAAATTTCTTTCTGGCAGCATCGAGTGTTTGGAGCGCGTCGGTGAAGCGCTTCTGGTGGAGGCGGACGAGGGCGAGGCGGACGCAGACGTCGAACTGGTTGGGATTGATGTCGAGTGATTGTTGGAGGTGAACGACGGCATCGGCATCCTTGTCGAGTTCCTGATACAACTCGGCGATGGTGTTGTGGACGTCGTAGCGCAACGGCTCGCGTTTGACGATGACCTTGAGGGCGTCAATGGCCTTGGTTTTGTCGTCTGCGCGCAGGAGCGCCTGCGCGAGCCGTTCCCGCAACTGGGTGAGGTCAGGCCGCAATTTCAACAGCGCCGTGTAAACTTCCGCCGCGCCGGTGAAGTTCTCCGCCGCCATCTGGGCTTCCGCGAGGCGCAGCAACAGTTCAGGGTTGCGCGGGGTGATGGCCCGCGCCTTTTCGTAGCAGTCAACCGGCCGGCTTGGCGTGATTTCGGTGGCGAGTTGTTTTTTTTGTTTGAGGACGAATTGGTAAACGTCGCCCAAGCCGAGCCAGAAGGAAGCATCGCCAGAGGGCTGGCTGAAGGCGCGCTCCAGCAACGACGGGACGATGGCGGTTTCATCTTTCTGGAAATAGACCTCCACCACCGCACGGAGGGACGGGAGATGATCGTGTTTGAGTTTTAATGCCTCCAAGAAGGCCACAATCGCTTCTGTCCGCTCATCGCCGGCCCGTCGGGTGACACCCATCCAAAACCAGGGTTCGGGAGAGTCCGGTGTGGCCTTTGCCGCCTTTTCCAGCAGCGCGAGGGCTTTGTCACGTTCCTTCCGTCCGATGTAAATCTGCGCCAGTTTCCCGGCCAGCGCGGAGTTTTGGGGGTCCAGCTCGAATGCTTTCTCATAGGCCGGCACTGCGGCCGCAGCACCCTCGCGCGTTTCCAGCGACACCCCGGCCGCATACTGACTAAGCGCCTCGGAGCTTGGGTCCGGCAAACCGGGCGACTCCGTGGTTATCGTTGCTGACGGCGGCGGAGGCGTTTCAGTCTTGGGCGTGCGGGTAGCACAGGCGGCGGCGAGGACAAACATCGCCGCCAGCATGTACGCCCGCTCATGCGAACGGGACTCCTGCATGTGTTGTTTCACAGACTAGCGGTTGCGCTTCTTGTGGCGCATCGCCTTGAGGCGTTTCCGCCGTTTATGACGATTGATCTTGGATTTGCGGTGTTTCTTCAATGAACCCATAGGGTCTCCTTTTGCTCAGTAAATGACTTTGTTCAACGGATACTCAATGATGCCTTCCGCGCCCGCTGCCTTCAATTGCGGAATGATCTCGCGGACGACCTTCTCGTCAATAATCGTCTCCAATGCCACCCATCCTTCCAACGCCAGCGGTGAGATCGTCGGATTGCGAAGCGCAGGCAACGCTTGGAGAATGCCATCGAGCTTGGCGCGCGGCACGTTCATCTTCAAGCCGACCTTCTCCTCGGCGGCGAGCGCGGCGCGCAACAACAGCGCAAGCGTTTCGATCTTCTTGCGTTTCCATGCGTCCTTCCACGATTGTTTGTTGGCCACCAACTGCGGGAAACTGGTGACCAGTGTGTCCACGATCCGCAGGTTGTTTGCCTTCAACGAGGAACCGGTCTCGGTCAGTTCCACGATGGCATCCACCAATTCCGGCGCCTTCACTTCCGTCGCGCCCCAGGAAAACTCCACCTCGGCGCGCACGCCCTGCTTCTTCAACCACCGTTTCGTCAACTCGACCAGTTCCGTCGCGATTCGTTTGCCTTCGAGGTCTTTGGCAGACTGGATGGGCGAGTCGTTCGGCACGGCCAGCACCCAGCGGGCCGGTGAGGTCGTCTGTTTGCTATAGGCGACTTCACAGACCACATGCACGTCGCTGTCATTTTCCGCGATCCAGTCCGCGCCCGTCAGCCCCGCATCAAGGTATCCGTGCTCGACGTACCGGCTGATTTCCTGCGCGCGAATCAGGCGCAATTCCAATTCCGCATCGTCCACGCGCGGCAGGTAACTGCGGCTGCTGGAGGCAATTTTCCAGCCCGCCTTCGCCATCAACGCGAACGTGGACTCCTGCAGGCTGCCTTTTGGCAAACCCAATCGCAACTTGTTCAGTGTATTCTCCATAGTAATTCCGTCAGTGCATTTCGTACCCGTTGTTTCTGTTTCTGGCGAGCACAAAGTTAGCTCGTCACATCCACCCGTCGTCCGCTGATGCGCAGCCGGTTTGCTGCGAACAAACGGATCGCCTCCGGGAACAACCGGTGTTCCACGGCGTGAATCCGTTGGTGCAACGACTCGGCGGTGTCGCCGGGGAGAATCGGGACGGCTTCCTGGAGGATGATCGGCCCGGTGTCCACGCCTTCGTTGACAAAATGCACGGTCACGCCGGTGACTTTGACGCCGTGGTTCAAGGCCTGTTCCCAAGACTTCAATCCGGGAAATGACGGCAACAGCGACGGATGGACATTGATGATTCGTCCCGCGAAAGCATGGAGCAACGGCCGTTTCACGACCCGCATGTACCCGGCCAGTGCCACCAGCCCGACTTGCGCCTCTTGTAACAGCCGCACAAGATGTTGTTCCAGTTCCGGTTCCAGTTTTGTCTTAAATTGGCTCTGACCAATGAATGCCGCTGGAATGCCGCGATGCCGGGCGCGTTCGAGGATAAACGCGTCAGCGTGATCGCTCAGCACCACCGTGACAGCACCGGGAATGACGCCGCGATCGCAGGCTTCCATGATTGCTTCGCAATTGGAGCCGTTGCCGGAGCCGAGCACGCCGATGCGCAAAGGTGTAGTCATCGGGGCGAATGTTTACGCAAACCGGGAGGGAAACACAAGCTCGCTCGCCATCACCACCACCAGTGCGGACGGTAGTAGGGACCGTAGTAGCTGCCGTAATAGTAATAGTCGCGGCGTTGTTGTTCAGCCACGGCTGCGCGGGTGTAGGTTTCCAGCATGTAGTTGATTACGCGATCGCTGACGCCTTCGTTGCGCAAACGAACCACGTCATCGGCGCCCAGGCGATAGACGGTTCGTGCCGACTCGATCCGTCGGATAATGTCGTCATCCCACGACCCCGCTTTGGTCATGGAAATCACGTCCGCCAGCGACACTGCCGCCGGTCTTGGTGTGGTCGCGCAGCCGGTGGTCAAGATTGGCAGCAACACTAAGATCAGGAACTTCTTCATGGTGATTGTATTCTAGCCCCCCTTGGATGCGGCTGCAAGCGACTGTCGGATTTTTTCAATCAATGTCGTTGTCGAGAACCCCTTTACGAAGGGGAGAAGCCGCACCTTGGTTCCGGCCTCGGCCAGAACGGCGCGCTCCTTCGGGTCGAGTGTGTCAGGCCGATAATCGCCGCCTTTGACGTAAATGCTCGGGCGCACCGCGGCGAGGAAACGCGTGGCGCGTTTCTGCGGGAAAATAACGACAGCATCCACGCAAGCCAATGCTGCCAAGACAGCTGCGCGATGTGCTTGGCACACCAAGGGACGTGTTGGGCCTTTGAGTTGACGGACGGAGCGGTCAGAGTTCAAACCGACCACCAAGAGATCGCCCAGCGATTTGGCGCGTGAGAGGTAGTCCACGTGCCCGTAATGGAGAAGGTCGAAACAGCCGTTTGTCGCCACCACGCGCCGTCCGCGCCGGCGGGCAGTGGCGGCCCAGCGGGCTGCTGCCGCCAGCGTCAGGAGTTTCGATGCGCGGTTTTTGGCTTGCTTCTGCATGCGGATTCGGGGAAAAGCTGTTGCCAGCAAGGATGACTGACGCCTCCCGTTGGGTCAAGGTAGAAGTGGTTATGCATATTCTTCATTTAGTGGGCACAACAATCTATTTCGTGGTGTTGATCGGCTTGTCTTGTTACGGCCTGCATCGGTACTGGATGATTTACCTGTACTACAAGCACCGCAAGCAGAAGCTCGAACCCCTCGGCCAAATGACGACGCTGCCCCGTGTCACGGTCCAGCTTCCGCTTTACAACGAAATGTACGTGGCCGAACGCCTTCTCGACTCCATTGCCGCGCTCGATTACCCGCAGGACAAGCTCGAAATCCAGGTGCTTGACGATTCGACGGATGAGACCTCCGGGATTGTTGCGCGCAAGACCGACGACCTTCGCCGTCGCGGTTTCAACGTCCAGTACATTCACCGCGCCAACCGCGAAGGCTACAAAGCCGGGGCGTTGCAGAACGGCCTACAGTCCGCCACCGGCGAATTCATTGCCATCTTCGATGCCGATTTTGTCCCGCAGCCCGACCTGCTCCAGAAGACAATCCATTACTTCACCGACCCCACGATTGGCATGTTGCAGACCCGATGGGGGCACATCAACGCGCGGTATTCCGTCCTGACCCAGATCCAGTCCATAATTCTCGACGCCCATTTCCTTATCGAACAGACGGCTCGCTCCCGTTCGGGACGGTTCTTCAACTTCAACGGTACCGGCGGCATCTGGCGGCGCTCTTGCATCGAAGGGTCCGGCGGCTGGCATCACGACACGCTCGCGGAAGACCTCGACATCAGTTACCGGGCGCAGATCAAGGGCTGGAAGTTTCTTTTTCTGCCCGACATCGTGACTCCGGCCGAACTGCCAGTCGAGATGAACGCTTTCAAGGCGCAGCAACATCGCTGGGCGAAAGGTTCCGCGCAAGCCATGAAGAAGATGCTGCCGCAACTCTGGCGCGCCAAACTTCCGCTGAAGATCAAGCTCGAAGGCACGATGCACCTGACCAGCAACCTCGGCCACTTGATGTTGTTCACACTCTGTCTTGTGCTTCGTTCCACTGCGTACGCCGGCACGCACGAAGCCACCGGCGGCAACGAGTGGACGAAGTTGTTTCTTGTGGACGTGCCGTTGTTCCTCGCGGCGTCTGTCTCCGTCACGGCATTTTACTTCTGTCCGCAGATTGCGCTTCATGCGAAATGGTGGAAACGCATTCTCTACATGCCGTTGATGATGGCAGTCGGCATCGGCCTCTGCGTCAACAACGCCCGGGCAGTTCTGGAGGCGATTTTCAACCACCGCAGCGAGTTTGTTCGCACACCCAAGGCCGGCGTCCAGCAACGGAACGATTCGTGGCGCAGCATCAAGTACCGCTCTTTCCGCGGCTTGATTCCGTACCTCGAAATTGCCTTCGGCCTTTACTACACGTGGTTTCTCTACGACGTGCTGGAACACGGCATTTGGATCAGCGCCATCTTCATTCTCTTGTTCCAAGTGGGCTTCTTGTACGTCGGATTCATGTCGCTCATGCAAACCAGCACGCGGTTCGCGCGCCGCGCCGCGCCGCCGCTCGCGGCCGCCAACGCCTGAGTTGCCCTGCCATGTCCGACCCACTCGGTATCATTGCTGGCAATGGAGAATTTCCATTGTTGTTTGCCCGCGCCGCGCGGGAGCAGGGACTCCCGACAGTCGCGGTGGCTTTTGAGGGCGAAACGGACGCTCAAATTGCGCAAGCCGCCAACGAAGTCGAATGGGTTCGGATCGGCCAACTCAACCGTCTCATCGAAGTCTTCACAAAACGCAACATTACCCGCGCCGTCATGGCCGGCGGTATCACGCCCGCCAATCTGTACAAGAACTTGAGCCTCGACTTGCGTATGATTGCCGTTGCCGCGCGCCTCAAGGTGCGCAATGCCCAGACCATCTTCGGCGCGATTGCGGATGAATTGGGCAAGGACGGCGTGACGCTCCTCGATCCGCGACCGTTTCTCGGCGAACATGTTCCTCAGTCCGGCGCGTTGACGCGACGCGTTCCTGATCGGGACCAACAGGATGACATCTCGTTCGGACTGCGTATCGCCAAGGAAATCAGCCGGCTTGATATCGGCCAGACTGTTGTTGTCAAGCAGGGCACGGTTCTCGCCGTCGAGGGATTTGAGGGCAGCGACGAAGCGATCAAACGGGGCGGCGCGCTTGCGGGAGAGAAGGGTGGGGCGGTTGTGGTAAAGGTTGCCAAGCCGGGGCATGATTTCCGGTTCGACATTCCCTGTGTCGGGATTCGCACCATCGAATCGTGCGCCGCCGGTACCGTCGCCGTGCTTGCCATCGAGGCCGGTGCCACGCTCCTGCTTGGACGGCAGAAGGTGCTCGACGCCGCGGAGAAACAAGGACTGCGAGTCGTCGCTGTGGAGGTCAAGTGATCGCTTCGCTCAGGCTCGGCGTAGTCGGCGTGGGGCACCTCGGCCAGCATCACGCCCGGATTTACCGCGAACTTCCCGGTGTGGAGTTTGTCGGCTCGTTTGACATGGACCCAAAGAAAACCAGTTTCCCAACACTGGAAGCCCTCGCCGATGCCGCCGATGCCGTGAGCGTCGCCACACCGACCGAATCACACGCAGCCGTCGCGCGCGTGTTCCTTGAGCGCGGCAAACACGTGCTCGTTGAGAAGCCGATCACCCGCACGGTGTCCGAGGCCGGGGAACTGGTCGCGCTTGCGCGCCGTCACCACTGCGTCCTCCAAGTCGGCCACGTCGAGCGATTCAACCCTGTCCTTCGTTATCTCAACAGCATCCTCACTGAAGCCCGTTTTATCGAAGTGCACCGTCTTTCGCCGTACCCGGCGCGTTCGACCGACATCGGGGTTGTCTTGGACCTCATGATTCACGATCTCGACATCATCCTTGCGCTCGTCGAGTCACCGCTTGCGTCGGTTGACGCTGTCGGCATTCCCGTGCTGAGCGCCGGGAGCGAAGACATTGCCAATGCCCGGCTGAAGTTCGCCAACGGCTGCGTTGCCAACATCACGGCCAGCCGGGTCAGCCCGGAACGAATGCGGAAACTCCGCATCTTCGGTCGCACCCAGCAAGGCGCCGCCTACATTTCGCTCGATTACATGCGCCAGGAAGGTCAACTGTACCGCATGGCCAGCGACAACGCCCGCGAATCGAGCCTTCTGAAAAAACTGCTTGCCGGCAAGGACGCCACAATCGTCAGCGAGTTTGCCGGCAAAAAGATCATTCGCGAGCCGGTTCCCATTGAGCGCGACGAACCGCTCAAGCTCGAACTCCAAAGTTTCATTGACGCCATTCGTCTTCACCAGCAGCCCGTCGTCACCGGCGAGGCCGCGAAGCAAGCCCTCGAAGTCGCAATGGAGATTACCGCGCTTTGTGGAATGCCGAAAAAGGAGGCGCTACGCGAACTGTGAGACGCACTGAGAAAGATTCGCTCGGCTCCGTGGAGGTGCCGGCCAGCGCGTACTATGGTGTCCAGACACAGCGTGCCGTCGCCAACTTCCCGATCAGCGGATGGCCGATGCCGTCGCGGCTCATTCACGCGATGGGGCGCATCAAGCGCGCCGCTGCCCAGACGAACCTCGAGCTCCGGCTGCTCGACAAGAAACGCGCCGCCGCTATCATTGCCGCAGCCGGCGAAGTGGCAGACGGCAAGCTCGACGCGGAGTTTCCCGTGGACATTTTCCAGACGGGCAGCGGCACCTCGACGAATATGAACGCCAACGAGGTCATCGCGCGCCGGGCCAACGAGATCCTCGGCGGCAAGCGGGGCGGCAAGTCGCCGGTCCATCCCAACGATCACGTCAATCGCTGTCAGTCGTCCAACGACGTCATTCCGACCGCCATTCACATCGCTGTCATCGAGGGCATTCAGGCGGATTTGATCCCGGCGCTCCAGCAGTTGCAGGATGCGCTCGCTCGGAAAGCGCGGCAGTTTGACGATATCGTCAAGATCGGGCGGACCCATCTTCAGGATGCGACACCCGTGCGGCTGGGGCAGGAGTTTGGCGGTTACGCCGCGCAGATGGAACACGGCATCGGCCGGGCGCGCCGTGCCATTGAGGTGTTGCGCGAACTGCCACTCGGCGGCACGGCTGTCGGTTCCGGCCTCAACGCGCATCCCGATTTCGCCAGGAAGACCATCGCCCGGCTCGGCGCGAAACTGTCAGAAGCGCGCAACCATTTTGAAGCCGCCTCGGCGCGCGACGCTTGCGTCGAGGCCAGCGGCCAAGTCAAGGCCATTGCGGTCAGTCTTGCGAAGATTGCCAACGACATCCGTCTGCTGGGCAGCGGCCCCCGTTGCGGGTTGGGGGAACTCAAACTCCCGGCCGTCCAACCCGGAAGTTCCATCATGCCGGGGAAGGTGAACCCCGTCATTGCGGAAAGCGCCATCCAGGTCTGCCTGTGGGTCATCGGGGCGGACGCGACAATTACATTGTGCGGCTTGCAGAGTTTCCTTGAGTTGAACGTGGCGATGCCGCTGATGGGCGCGCAATTGATCGAGAGCGTCGAACTGCTCGCGGCTGCTGCCCGGAACTTCGCCGACAATTGCGTGGCCGGTCTTGAAGCGGATCGTGACCGGTGCGAATCGCTTGTCGTGCGAAGCCTTGCGATGTGCACCCCGTTGGCGCCCGTCATCGGCTACGATAAAGCAGCGGCGCTTGCGAAAAAAGCGTACGAAACTGGCAAGACCATTCGTGAAATCGCTGCAGCGGAAACTGGCCTGAGCCAGGCGGAACTTGACAAGTTGTTCGACTTGTCATCGGTGACCAAGCCCGGTATTCGCGGCAAACCCGGCGAGTAGCAATCCGTTGTACCCGCCGCCGTGCTTGACGCCTCGAATGCGTTGCCTTCATACTCTGTTCCGCATGAAGAACATGATTGTTGCGTTGATCTATTGTGCGTTGGCGCTTGTCGCCAAGGCTGACGTTGTGCCGGGGAGCTTGGAGGATCTGGCGCGGTTTCGCAAACCGGTGCGCGAAATCAAAATGGCCGCCGACGGCTTTCTGTGGGTCGAGGCGGAGGATTTTGCTGACTACGGCGAATGGCGGTTGGACACACAATTCGTGGCGTTCATGGGATCGCCGTACCTCCTGGCCGGTGGCGTGGGGAAGCCCATCAAGGATGCGACGACTGAGATTCAGATTCCGAAAGCCGGCACGTATCGGGTCTGGGTGCGCTCGAAGAATTGGATCAAGGAGTTTGCGCCGGGCAAGTTTACGATCTCGGTTGGTGGTGTGCGGTCGAAACACATTATCGGCGCGGCGAATACGAGCGACTGGATTTGGGAGTCGGCGGGCGAATTCCATCTCCCGAAAGGCGCGACGAAACTCGCGTTGCACGATCGTGCCGGGTATTTCGCGCGGTGTGATGCCTTGATTCTCACCACCGACCTGAAATACGCGCCGCCCAATGACACTGCGCGTGAACGGCGACGATTGACGGGCGTTTCAGACAAGCTCAAGGCAACGGACAACTACGATGTGATCGTGGTTGGCGCCGGCACGGCGGGTTGCAGCGCGGCGCTGGCGGCGGCGCGCTTGGGGGCGAAGACCGTGCTCGTGCAGGATCGCCCGGTGCTCGGCGGCAATGCGAGCACGGAGTTGGGCGTGCCGCCCCAGGGGGCAAGCGTGTCGCACCCGAACGCGCGCGAAAGCGGCATCATCGAGGAGGCGCAATTGATACGCGCCCGGCACGAGTTCCGGAAATGGAGCGAGGCGTTCCAGATTCTGGCACGTGCAGAGACGAATCTGACCGTGCTGTTGAACCAGCGCGTCGTTGCCGCGGAGATGAAAGACAGTCGCACCATCGGCGGTGTGCGGGCAGTGGACACGCTGACGTTGGAGCCGAGTCTCTATCGCGGCCAGTTGTTCATTGACTGCACCGGCGACGGTTGGCTTGGCTACTACGCTGGCGCGACGTATCGCCTCGGACGGGAGTCACGCGACGAGTTTGGGGAAGACCTCGCGCCGCCACAATCCGACCCGATTACCATGAGCGGTTGCATCATGGGCAACTTTACGTTGTCGTATCGCGCCGAGGACGCGGGCCAGCCCGTTGCCTACACGCCGCCGGCATGGGCTGCGAAGCTTCCGCCGCCGGAGGAATTCGGGCGGCGGATGAAAGGATTCGTCAGCGGCCAATGGTGGCTGGAACATCCGGGTGAGATTGACGACCTCAACGATCCCGAACGGGCCCGCGATGAACTGATTCGCATCACGTTCGGCTACTGGGGATACATCAAGAACGGATGGGAGGACCGCCAGCGCGCCCGCAACTACGCGCTGGCTTACGTTCCGCACATGAACGCCAAGCGCGAGACACGCCGGCTCGTGGGCGATTATATGCTCAAACAACAGGACGCGCAGACCGGCGTCATGTTCCCCGACCGGATTTCCTATGGCGGATGGGGCTTGGACGTCCATCATGCGCGCGGAATCTATTCGGGGAAGGAAGGGCCGTTCCACTGCAATCCGCGCGTGCCGATTTACAGCATCCCTTTCCGCTCGCTCTACTCGACCAACATCGTCAACCTCCTGTTTGCCGGTCGGAACATGAGCGTCACGCACATCGCGCTGGGCACGGTGCGGGTCGAGGCTACGCTGGCCACCGTGGGGCAGGCTGCCGGAACGGCGGCCGGATTGTGTCTTCAACGCCGATGTTTTCCACGGGAACTCGGCCAGCGGCACATCGGCGAATTGCAGCAGACACTCTTGAAGCACGACCAGTACATCCCCGAATTGAAGAACGAAGACCCGGCCGACCTGGCCCGCTCGGCTGCGGCCACCGCATCGAGCACGAGAACGCACACCGAGTTTGCGCGCGAGAATGTTCGTGCCGCCGAAAGCCACGAACTGAACACACCGCGCGCCGTCATGTTCCCCCGCGCCGACACCGAGCGGTTTCGCGTTGTTCACTTGCTGCTGTCGTCATCGCGCAAAGATCCGGTGGAGTTGACATTGCGCCTGCGCGGCGCAAGCGCGTTTGGCGATTTCTCGGCGACAAATGACTTGGCAACCGCCACCGCCAAGCTGTCGCCCGGTGGGCGCAAGTATGTCGCATTCCGTGTGGACTGCGCGGTCGCGCAACCGTACGTCTGGCTCATGCTCCCCAAGACACCGGGTGTTTCGTGGTATCTGATGGAACGCCGTTTCCCCGGTAGCGGACGCGCATACGGTGGCGACGCAACACGATCGTGGACGATTGTGAACAACCAACAGTACGCGTTCTACACGGACCCCGGACTCCGGTTCCCAACCGATCATCGTCCTGAGAACGTGATTGACGGCGTCGCGCGCATCGTGGGCGCCAACAGTCATCTTTGGGCGTCTGAGCCGCGCGCGTCGTTGCCGCAATGGATCGAACTGGCGTTCCCCGCGCCGGTCGAGTTGAACACGGTTCACCTGACGTTCGACACCGAACTCAATGCGCGTGCTCCCGTCGGCCCATTGGTTGAACAATGCGTGCGGGATTACCGTCTCGCGTGTTTTGACGGCAAACGCTGGAAGGATTTGGCTGTGGTGAAATCCAACTTCCTACGGCATCGCATCCATCGTTTCCCCGTCGTTACCGCATCCAGGCTTCGCCTGACCGTTGAGGGGACCAACGGCGACAAGTCCGCCCGCGTTTTCGAAATCCGCGCCTATCGTGAGTGAGATCAGGCTAGTAGATGTACGGCTCGCTCATCTCGAAGGCATTTTGAATGACGCGCACGTCTTCCGGTCGCCGGGCGCCTTTCGGAAGTATGACCTCGACGATGTCGAAACGGAATGAAACCTCCGGATAACCCAGCAGGCGCAGGTAATCGAGCGCGACCTTGGATAAATGCCGTTGTTTCGTGGCATCCACCGCCTCGCTTGGCGCGCCCAGCTCCTCGCTGACGCGCGTCTTTACCTCGACGAATACCAGCCATTTGCCGTCCCGGCAGACGATGTCAATCTCGCCGGACGCACTCCGGAAGCGACGGAGCAAAATCTTGTAACCGTGCCGGCGGAGATGGCGGGCGGCGCAGCGCTCGCCGCGCTCACCCAACTCACGCTTCCACTGGCGCGGGTCCGTCGGCTGCCGTTTCCAGCGCGAGAAGATCCAGTTGAACAGGTTCGAGAACATTGCGTATGGGCGCAAACGTGCGCCGGTGAATCGGGCAGGGGCCGAATGCCGTGATGGCCGCGAGGTGTTCGGGCGTGCCATATCCCTTGTGTTTGGCAAAACCGTACTGTGGATACGACTGGTCCAGCGCGAGCATCATCCGGTCGCGTGTGACCTTGGCAATGACGCTGGCGGCAGCAATGGAGAAACTTTTACAATCCCCCTTGATGATCGAGGTCTGCTTGATCAGGATCGCCCGGCAACGATGTCCGTCCACCAAGACGTGATCGGGTTGCGCCGTCAGCCCGCTGACGGCAATGTACATGGCGCGTTCCGTCGCGCGGAGAATGTTGTACTGCTCGATGATCTCCACCGAGGAAATGCCGACAGCCCATGCGATGTCGGAGCGCCCCGTCAACTCGATGTAAATCTCCTCGCGCTGTTCCTCGCGCAACTGTTTGGAGTCATTGAGCGTCCTGTGCCGGAACTCGCACGGCAAAACAACAGCCGCCGCCACCACCGGCCCCGCCAGCGGACCGCGTCCGGCTTCATCCACCCCAGCAATGATGCGCGCTCCATTTTGGAACGCTTTCTTTTCGTAGCGCAGCGTTGGCATCGGCGCGATTTAGCCAGTTGTGACAGGTCATGTCAAGCGACCGATTCCCGGTTAGCCGCTGAGACGGGACTTGCAGTGTGTCGCTCGGCGGTGCAGTCGCCGTGTCGCAGTCAAAGTTGTCGCCGTGCGGGCGCCCGAGTTGTGCGAGGGTCTCCCGACCCCGCACGGGATTGGCGCCGAACAAAGTAAAAGTATTCATCACGCTCCGCGTGATGTTGGCAGGCATGAACCTCACGCGGAGCGTGAGGAGAACTTTGCTGACGACTACCGCTTCAACGCGTTGATCAGTTCATTGAGCTTGTTCAGGATGTCTTGCGCTTCTGATTGCGTAGGCGGATCGCTCACGCTGATGTCCAGACATAGCACTGCTCGATCACATCAATTGCGTTTTGCGAGGCGATATCACCAAAGAATCTATCAACATACGGTCGCAAAGCATTGTTCAACGGGTTTCTTGCATGCGTTGCCTCCGCATCCACGATATGATCGATGGGTCTATAGCTTTCCTGAACGTCCGCAGCCTGAGGTCAACGCAGGCGTCGGGAAAACTCGACTTGTCCCGCAACACCGCAAGGTTGTCACCGTAGTAAAGCCGGTTCATGTCGGCAGAGTGTAGCGGGAAGGCTTTTTGATGGCAATCCTTCTTTCCGGGGGGCAGAAACGGCGGTTTTGGTCTCAAACCAGCTTAACCCGCTGCAAACACGGCCATTATGTCGAGACACAAAATCATTTTGTGAAGGCACAAAACCATTTCGGGGACACACAAAATGCCTTCGGGCATCCACGCCGCCGTTTCGGGCAGACCCGACACCGTTTCGGGTATGCACGGAATCGTTCCGTGGACACACAAAACCACGCCGTGCAGACCCCCGATCGTTTTGTGGACACACAAAACGCCGGCGCGCAGACCCGCCGCTGTTTTGTTGTGACTCGTCGCGGTGGTGTGCGCCCACAAAATCTTTTCGGGCACACACAAAACGGTTCCGTGCCCGCACTTTTCCGTCGGGGGAAAAGCTGTTCCGCGCGCGGGCTTGCCGACGGGGCGAGTTTGTGCTTTCCTCAACGCCATGAAACAAGAGCATGTTGATTTTGTGCGGTCGCACGGGCTGGGCAACGATTACCTTGTCATGGACGCCGCGCGCTTGCCGTACAAGCTGACGCAGGAGCGGATTCGCGCCATCTGTCACCGCAACACCGGTGTCGGTTCCGACGGCATTCTGTTGAACGTTTCGGCGAAAGGGAAGGGGACGGACTTCGCGTTGCGCATCCTCAATCCCGACGGCTCGGAAGCGGAAAAGTCCGGCAACGGGCTGCGGATTTACTCGAAGTTTCTTTTCGACCACGGTTACACGAAGAAGACGGAGTTTAGCATTCACACGCTCGGCGGCGTGGTGCGGTCGAGGTTGATTCTGAAGCAAGGCCGGTGCGTGGCGGTCCGGGTGGACATGGGACAGGCGGTGATTGACCGAAAGCTGACGCGGTTGGAAGTCGGCGGACAGACGCTGGCCGTGACATCGTTGTCGGTCGGCAACCCGCATTGCGTGACCATCGTGGATGATCTTGCGACGGTGGACTTGTTCAAGCTCGGCCCGTTGATCGAGAATCACGCGGCATTCCCGAAGCGGACGAACGTGCAGTTTGCGCAGGTGTTGGGGCGCGGCGACGTGCGGGCGTTGATCTGGGAACGCGGCGCAGGCCATACGCTGGCCAGCGGTTCGTCGTCATGCGCAGTCGCGGTGGCTTGTTACGACAAGGGATTGGTGGACGGCAACGTGACTGTCCACATGGAAGGCGGCAACCTGACGATAGAACTCGATCCGTCACTGAACCTCGTGATGACCGGTCCCGTGGAGGAAGTTTGCACCGGGAGATTCAGCGCGGATTTGCGGCGGCGGATGAAGATTTGAGCCGCGGTTCCCGCCATTGGCGGTAGGCATCGAGAATTTCTGAGAACTCGCTCCGGGATTCCAACTGCACCACGCGCCGCCGAAACTCCGTGACGGGACCGAACGGTTTGATGTACGCGAGCGCGACCTTGCGGAATTGACGGCAGGCGTGAAACTCGCCGTACAATTCGATCATCCGGTCGAGGTGTCGCGCCATGAACGCGACACGCTGCTCAAAGTCCGGTTCGGGCAGCGTTTCGCCGGTCGCCAGGTAACGGGCGGTCTGCTGGAAAATCCACGGGTTGTAGAATGCGCCGCGTCCGATGGCGATTCCCGCGCAGCCGGTTTCGTCGAGCATTCGTTTCGCGTCCTGCGGCGTCGTGATGTCGCCATTGCCAATGACCGGTATGCGTCGGACAGCTTGTGCGAGCGCGCGGATGCCGGCAAGATTGACGTTTCCCGCGAAGCCTTGTTGTCGAGTTCGTCCGTGAACGGTAATTCCAGCGGCTCCGGCGTCATCGAGCGCGCGCGCCAATTCGGGAGTGCCGAGCCGGACCTTGCAGGTGACGGGAATGCGGACGGCGTTCACGACAACGCTGACAAGGCGTTGCGCGGCGGCGATGTTGTCGAGCAACGCCGAGCCGCTGCCGGTGCGGCAGACCTTGCGGACGGGACAGCCCATGTTGATGTCCACGGCATTGTAGCCCTGCTGTTCGAGCCACACGGCGGCATCGCGGAGTTCTTCCGGTTTTGCGCCGTAGAGTTGGACCGCCAAAGGGTGGTCATCGGGGGCGGTGCGAATCAATTCGAGCGCCTTGGGATGTTGTTCCAGAAGGGAACGGGCGTTGACCAGATCGGTGGTGCACAGGCCAAGCCCGCCCCGTTCACGCAGCAGCAGCCGAAACGGCAAATTCGTGTACCCAGCCAACGGCGCAAGGAACAAGGGCGGTGAAATGCTGAGCGGTCCCAATGTGAGAATCATGGCGAATCAATACAGGGAATCGCGCAGAAGTTCCACTTTTCTGTGGGGCAGTGTGTGCTATCTTTGCTGGCGTATGAGAGCGAACAGGAGAGCAACCGGGATGGCCGTCGTCCTGATGTATTTGGCGCTGGCCGCCACCGGCTGGTCACAGCGTCAATTGCAGGACAATATCTGGCTCGAAAGCCGCTGGAACACCGGGACAAACCTCGTTGATAACAGCACAGGCTACGGAATCGCTGTTGATTTTTCCAACCGATGCTATATGACGTTTGGGAACGTCGTGCGCGTGTTTGATGCGACGGGGACAGTCATCACGAATCTGTCGGTAACCAGTCCGCGCGATATTGAATTTGATCCGGTGAGCAACCAGGTCATTGTCTGTTCCGCAACCACCAGCAACCAGATTCGGATTTACGACATGGAATTCAACCTGCTCGCGCAGTGGGGCACCAATAGCCTTGCGTCGCCGTATGGCGTGGCGCTTGGCGGTGATGGGTTGATTTACATTGCCGATACCGGGAACAGGCGGATTCAGGTTTTCGACAGGCAGGGAAACTTTGTTCGGCAATGGGGACAATCCGGCTCCGCCGGGGGCGAGTTCAACGGCCTTTATGATGTCGCCGTTGGTCCCGACAGCACGGTCTGCGCCGCTGACTTCAGCAATACTCGTGTGCAACGATTCAAGGCGACGGGTGAATTCATCGGGCAGTTTCAAGGCGGGGGTTACTACAATTGGAACCCAAAGAAACTGGCCGTGTCAGCGGACGGGTTGGTTTGCGTCGTTGACTCCGGAGCCAGTCCGCTGGCGTTTGTGTTGTCGCCGGAGTTGGGGCAGTTGTTTAATTTTTCCCCCGGCAGTCTGGCGCATGGTCTCTGCTACAGCCCCGGTGGTCAACAACTGTACGTGCTGACCGGCACAGAGATTCGCGTGTATCGGCGAGGGTACAGGACATTTGGCACGATTCCACCGAATGCCGTGCCGCTGCCGGTGATGTTGAATTGCGCCCAGCGCACCGGCACCACATGGGTTGACATTGATTTTTCCGTGATTGATCCCGACAACACGAATGTGACAGCCGCGGCTGTCGCCTTTCTCAGCGGGCGCACAGACTTGGGCGCGCTGATCAAGATGACCACGTTCACCAATGACACGACGGTTGTCCTTCCCGGCACATTGACGACGGGAGTGCCGTATCATCTGACATGGGATGCGGGAGCGGACTTCCCGACAAACTTCTTTTATTTGAAGATCAACGTGCTCGCGAAGGACAATCGCTCCTTGATGGACTGCCATTTTCTTACGCTTCCTCCGGACGATACGTACGGCAATTCGCTTGTCATCAGCCGCAGTCCTTTCCTGCAAAGCGATTTCCTCGGTGTCTGGGTTTGGTTGGTGGCGAGCGACAACCCCAACATCGCCTTTTCCGCAGGGGGAAACATTTACGGAACCGGAGGCGATGCCGGCAAGTTGTATGCAGAAACGATTGGAACCAACACGCTGACCACAGCAGACGGACGTGGTTTTCTATTTTCGCTGCTGAACGTTCGCGAGGCGACGACCGGGGAAGTCTATCGCGCCAAAATCGGGACCACCGGGCGCGTCACGCAATGGGATCCCCGCACGCAGATCGGCGGGTTGCCGCAAAAAATAAATGAATTCGGATTCGACACCGGCTTGTTCAGCACCAATCTCACGCTGACGGTAACAAATGCGTGGTGGGTTGTGCCGCTGCCTTGATCGGTGCGGCCATGCGCAGCGACGTCATATTTGCACCGATTGCGACTTCAGTCACCGGTCTGCTGGCGTGTCTCGCATTGTGCGGAGGCGCCGTGGCACAAGTGCAAGTACAGTTCAGTCAGAGTTCGGACCCGCCGGCGCTGATTAACAACGATATCCGTCTCGTAGCCACCGGCTCGCTGGTCTCCACCGTGTCGGCGCCGATGAAGACCGGCACCTATCAATTTGTTCACTGGACGTTTACTGGTGTGCGCCAGCAGGATCCCATTGGCCGGGGCATCAATCCTGTCCGATTCATGGTTGTTGAACCGGTGGATGCTGTTGCCCGTTACATTCTCGCGACTGACGATACAGACATGGATGGAATCCCCGACTGGTTCGAATGGCATTTCTACGGCTCGTTGACTCACGGGGCGACATCCGACACCGACGGCGACGGGATTACGCTGCAAGACGAGTTCTGGCGCGACTATCATCCGAATGTCGTGGACACGATCGTGAACGGCGGCATCTCACAACGAGGTGGTGTTTCTTTCTTCGTCATTCAAGATCCGGGCGTCGTCATTTACCAGGCCACAAGCAGCCCCCCAGGCGTTCTGGTCCTGAGTCAACCGGTTGCCACCAACAGCACGCAACTGTTGCCGGATGTCTATGGCGTTTCTTTCGGCTACCGTTTTGCCCAATGGGAGGTGAACGGCATCCGCGTTGCCGACGCGCTGGGCCGCTCCGTCGGCAACCTCGGCCTCACCATCGCTTCCAACACCGCTGCTGTCGCCATCTTTCTTTCCTCCACGGCAAGCAGCCTTGAGGACGGGGTTCCTGATTGGTTCAAGCTCCACCACTACGGGACAACATCGATCTCCGCTACGAATGACTCGGATGCCGACGGCCTTACACTCTTCGATGAGTACACACGCGACACGCATCCGAACCTCGTGGACAACATCGCTGACGGTGGCATTTCCCGTCGCACCTCAGAACTGATTGGTTTCCGCAACCCCGGCTACGTCTGGTATTCGGAGGAAAGCGATCCGCCGGGCATCATCGCCAATCAGTTGATTCTGGTGACGAATACGCTTCGCGTGCTCCCCGATGTCAGGACAAACGGCACTGCGCTCGGGTATGCCTTTGCTGAGTGGCAAACCAACGGCGTGCGCGTGGCGGACGCCTTGGGGCGCGCTGTCGGTGGATTGACGATCATGGTTGCCACCGATATCACCGCGACAGCCGTTTACATGCCCACCAGCCGGCAAACCACAGGCGACGGCGTGCCCGATTGGTTCAAATGGCAGTTTTATGCGGCTACCAATGTCACCGCGGACAGCGACACCGACGCCGATGGGTTCACGCTGTTGCAGGAATACAATCGCGACTATCATCCGAATGTGAAGGACGCGATTCTGGATGGCGGCATCTCCGGTCGTGCGTCGGGGTTGATCTTCGTGTTCGTCCCATACTTCTACCGTGTCGAAAGCAGTCCCCCTGACATCATTCCCACCATTAGCGACTTCGTTCAGTACGGCACAAAAATCCAAACCACCAATGCGCCATCGCAATCAGGCGGCTCCATCTTCGGCCATTGGAAGGTTGGCGGTCTCCGACAAGCGGACGAGAATGGCTATCCGCGAAATCCCGTCTCCTTCAATATTTACTCCAACACAGTCGCTACCGCCGTCTATTACCCCGCCTCGGCCGACACCAACGCCAACGGTTTGCCCGATTGGTGGGAGGACTACCATTTCGGAGGCCCGACCGCCGCTGATGCCAACGCCGACTCCGATGGCGACGGGCTTCTCAATCGCCAAGAGTACATCGCCGGCACCAACCCGCGGCTCGCCCTCAGCCGCTTTGCCATCACCACGCTGCAACTCTCTCCCGAGGGCTGGGAAATCACCTTCCTCGCCGTCTCCGGCAAGGTCTACCGGGTCGAATACAACTCCCACCTTTCGCGCACCAACGGCTGGCAAATCCTGCTGGATAATTTCCAGGCAACCAACTCAATCATCCAGATACTGGATCCCACCGCAAACAACGAGCCGTCACGTTTTTACCGGCTTCGCGTATTTCAATGAGGCGGCATCTGGACCGGCGTTGTTGGGTTCAGCAGATGCTCGATGATCGAACATCCCCACGTGAGACGGTTGCCGCTGAATCACTCAGGCTGGCTTGATCGCCCAGCGCAACTTGGCTGAACTCGACCGGGGATTATCGTGTCGTTCCGCGCTCGATGGACGGATGACTTCGCGGGCAATATCCGCGTAAACACCATCGCGCCATCCAGCCTCGAACGCTTTCTTCACACGGCGATCCTCGCCCGAATGAAACGTCACGATCGCAACACGCCCGCCGGCGTTCAAACAGGATGGCAGGTTGCGCAGGAACATGTCGAGCGCCGAGAACTCCTCGTTCACCGCGATCCGCAGCGCCTGAAACACACGGCGAACCGTGTCATCACGCTCCTCATCAAGGACCGATCCGGGCAGCGTCCGACGGACAGTTTCCGCCAACGCCCGCGTCGTGGCAAATTGCTTCCCCGCCAACGCGGCGGCCAGCAGTTCCGCGCGCGGCTCATCCGCGTTCTCCACGAGCAGCGCTGCCAATGTGACGGCATTGCTCCGCTTCAAGAGCGCCGCAGCCGGCTGGCCGCGCTGCGGGTTCATCCGCATGTCGAGCGGTCCGTCGAATTTCACCGAGAAGCCGCGCGACGGATCATCAATCTGCATCGAGGAGACGCCGAGGTCAGCCAGAATCAGATCAGCACCGGCAAGCTGTTCCGCCGCCAGGACCTTCGGCAGCCCGGCAAAGTTGCTGCGGTGCGCGGTGAATCCCTCACCGGCAAGGCGCACTTCGGTCTTCGGTAGCTCGATGGGATCAACGTCCAGCCCGATGAGCCGTCCGCCGGGCAAGACTCGTTTCAGCAGTTCGCGCGCGTGGCCGCCGTAGCCAAGCGTGCAATCCACCGCGACCTCGCCCACTTGCGGTTTGAGCGCGTCGATTATCTCCGCCACCATGATGGGCCGGTGCGTGCCGGCGGGCGTCTTGCCCGACGCCATCACTTTCGCCACGGTTTCGGCGTTTGCCTGGTGCTCCTTGTACTTGTGCTCGAAACGCCGAGGATATTTGCCGGGGTAACGCGGTCGGCGTCGGTGGGGAGTTGCCTCGACGGTCATAGCTCGGTGTACTTCTTGTTTGAGCCGCGGGCTTTGGCCACCGGGTAACGGACTTCGTTCTTGGCCAGCTTGGCCCGCATGGCGTCGGCGAGATTGATGTCGAGATTGTCCGCCAACTCGAACAGCAACAGCGCCACGTCGGCGATCTCGCTGCTGACCTCGTCGCGCCGCTCCCGCGCCCGCTGTTGGGACTGCTCCGAGCTTTGCCAGACGAAATGCTGGAGGAGTTCCCCCGACTCGGCGGCGATGGCGACGGCCAGTTCCTTGGGCGCATGGAACTGCATCCAGTCACGCGCATCCCGAAAGGCGCGGATTTCGGCAGTGAGCGATCCGATGGTGTCGTTCGAGGTTGTCATTGGCCCACTTTCTCCCACATCTCGCGCACGCTGCCAAGCGCAGGATTTGTCTTGCGGCACGGGACACCCGCAACAAGGGAGCAGGGGATTGCCGCAGGACACGAAAAGTTTCGGCGCAGAACTTCAGTTGCGCGATGGCCGTCACCTAACCGCTTGGGTTGTCATGCTGAGCGTCGGCCGCGTGCGGCCCACGGCCTGCGGCGATTCAACTTGACCGTTGCCTGGCTGTTGCGTACCACATCGAACGATGACGTTGCGAATCGTTATTGTATTGGTTGCCGTGTTTGTGGCAGCGCTTCTCGTTCCCGCGCCGGTTCTCGGCGAATTTCCCGAGGGGCGGGAGGTTTATGTCAAACGCTGTCTTCCGTGTCATCAGCGCAAGAAGATTGATTATGACCCTGCCGCCTATACGCAACGCGCCATGCGGGAAATGGTCGCACGGATGTCCCCAATGTCCAAACTCGGTAACGACGAACAGATGGCCGTGGCGTCGTACTTGGAGGCTGGGCGAACCGGCGGGGTAAAAGTCCCCCCCATTGTCCTGCCGGCCACCGGCCAACCGGCAGTATCCACCAACGAATTCGCCGTGGCACAGGAATTATGTCTGACGAAATGCGCCAGTTGCCACGCTCACAAACCTCGAACCCATCAATCCCGAGAAATACACCGGGGAGAAATTGAAGGGATGGGTCGAGCGAATGGCCCCAATTGCGCGATTCACCACGGAGCAAACTGCCTTGGCGGGACGCTACCTCGAAGCGGTTCGCACGAAGAACGCAACGTGGCCCGCTTCAGCGGCAATCAAGTAACCGAGCGCCCCGCGCGGGATGACTGCGAATCGCGAATTGGTTTTTGACATGCGGTGACTCACCAGCATACATTCATTCTGTTATGGCGCTTATCACGTGTCCCGAATGTGGCGGAAGGGTTTCGACGGAGGCCGCGGCCTGCCCGTCCTGCGGTTTCCCGACCGGAGCCAAGAAACGTCCTCTCGGAAACAAACTCCTGCTGGAGGTGCGCCCGTCATGGTGGGCGTATTTCTGGCTGCTTCTTTTCGCATGGCTGGGCATCCCGTTGATCATTGCGTGGTTGCGACGACAATCGGAAGTGTTGCGGGTGTACGAAGACCGCCTTTCCGTCGAACGCGGCATTTTCACGAAGAACTACAGTGAGTTTTTCATCCGCGACATTCGTTCGATTGACGTGGACCAGGGGCTTTGGGGACGAATTATCGGGATTGGCAATCTGACGATCTCCACGGCGGCGACCGTCGAGGCCGACGAAACGTTGTACGGCCTGCCTGACCCCAAGAAGATCCGCGATCTACTGATCGGGCAAAGGCAAGACGCGTGAGTCTATTGTTGGCCATAGCCGTGGCAGCGGCGTTGCCGTCGTTTGAGGATTTTCGGGAAACCGACCGTGCCCGCCGTGAATCCGGCCAATGGCAATCCGAGTCCATCGGACGCCTCTTGCGGGTCGAGCCGTCGCGGATAGTGGATGCGGCGAGGAAGCATCGCGCGGACTGGGAACTCCAATGGGGCGCCGCGGAATTGCTCACTGGATGGAAAGAGAAACAAACGCAATTCGAAATCGCCATCACCAGCAGCGGCACAAACACGGCTGTCGCGCTTCGCTTCGCCTGCGCTGCCGCATCCGAAGGCCAAGACAAACTCGCCTTGCACTGGCTCGACTACTGTCAGCGGCACGACAAGACCAACAGCGTCGCGTGGCTGATCGAACTCTGGGTATTGCGACGACAAGGGGAAGCGGACCGTTTTGAGCCGACAGGCGCCGGCCCGGTGTTCCGCGACGGCGCTGACGGCGCGGCGCGGGCGCGGATTCGGATCTTGGAGGCCATCGGGTACTCGAAATACGCGGCGCGACGGATTGGTTTTCTGCCGAAACTGTACGCCGTCGAGATGGCGCAGGAACTGCGTCGCGGCCGGTATGAGGGGTACGTGGAGCAATTCCTGGCGGAGACAGCGAAGGCAATGCAGGCGGCGCCGACGTTTCTGGTTGCGGAACTGGCGGGGCAATCGCTGGAAAGCGCGATGTGGGACCGTCAAAAGGATTCGACAGTGAAAATGTCGCGCCTCGATGAATTGGCTGCGCGGCGGACAATGCTGCGCGAATTGGTCGAGGAGATGGAGCACCGGGTGGATGTCGCCGCCGAGGATCGGATGTGCGAGTATTTTGACGACCTGCTGTTGTTTGGGGAAATCGAGGCAATGCGGCGGCTGGGCCGTGACATCCGCCGTGCGGTCGCTCCCGCCAAACAATGACCGCCGCTGCCGACAATATTCGCCGACAATATTCGCGCTGGCGAAATGGGAACGGTTTGGTAAACTCCGCGCCATGTACAGCGTTTTCAAACTACAGGAGGTTTCGATGAAACGTTTCGCAATAGTCTCGTGTCTGGCCGTCATGGCGTTGATGTGCGGATGCAAAACGCCCGTCACTCAGTTTAGTGGAAAGGCGCAGTTGCTGGTGGCGTTGCCGGAGTACTGCAACACGCCGGACGGCATGACGCTGTTGCCGGACAACAGCATCATCGTGTCGGTGCCGAATTTCAATGACGAGTCGAAGCCCCCCCTGTTGATGCGCGTGACGGCGGACAACCAGGCGGAAAAGTTCTACGAGTTTCCGACGCCGTATCCGGGGCTGGCGAAGGGCGTGGACCGGATCGCGCCGATGGGAATCGTGGCGGCGCCGAACGGCGACCTGTATTTCGCCGACATGCAGTACATGAAGGACAAGAACCAGAAGTCGCGTCTCTGGAAACTGGTGGTCAGGGGCGGCCAGCCGCAAAACATGGTGCTGGTGGCGAGCGGTCTTAATGTCGCCAATGGCGTTGTCATCCGCGACGGTTACATCTACATCACCGAGTCCGTCCTGGTGGAGAATTCGCGTCCGTTGATCAGCGCCGTGCTGCGGTTCAAGCTCGACGACGAAAATATCGTCTTGCGCACGCCGTTGCAGGATGACCCGCGTGTCATTGCCACGTTCCGAAGCTACAAGGACCAGTGGCGGTTCGGTGCTGATGGGATTGCGTTTGACAGCAAGGGCAATCTCTATGTCGGGCTGTTCGGCGACGGCGTGATGCACAAGTTGACGTTCGACCGGGACGGCCGTGTGGCTTCCAACACTGAGTTCGCCAAGTCGTTGTTCATGGTCAATTGCGACGGCATGCACATGGATCCGAAGAGCGGCAAACTCTATGTAGCCGACTCCGCCGCCAATGCCGTGCAGGAGATTTCGCCCGAGGGCAACGTCCGGATGCTCGTGACCAATGGCGACCCGAAGACGAGCGCCGACAAACTCAAGGGAATGCTCGACCAACCGTGCGAGGCGTTGGTGCGCGGCGATGAGATTGTCGTCTCGAACATGGACTGGCCGTTTCCGGGATTCAAAAACAAGAAACATCAACTGCCCGCCACGCTCTCGGTGATCAAGATTCCACCGCCGCCAGTTGAGAAAAAGAAAAAGCGGTAGGCCAAACAAAACGGCGTGATGAACTGGTGGAACTCCCAATTGGCTGCCGTGTCGCTGGCCGCACTGGTTTCCGCGTCGCCCCCGATTGACATCGCCGAGGTATGGTCGGGTCATCCGGTCGGCTTTGCGTTGTTGACGCACGGCAACACGCAGTATGTTGCGTTTTATGACAAGGAACGGCGAATGACCATCGCGTGGCGCACGCTCGACGTGCCGTCATTCCGTCTTCACCGGTTTCCCGACCCCGGTAAAGTCACACCGGGAAAATGGAGTCCGACCCAACTGGTCTGGGACAGCCACAACTCCGTGACGATGGCCGTGGATTCCGACGGGCAGTTGCACGTGACGGGGAACATGCACTGTCATCCGCTGGTGTATTTCCGCACCACACGCCCCGGCGACCCGACAAGCCTCGCCTGGATCGGGAGGATGATTAGCGACCACGAAGACCGTTGCACCTACCCGCGTTTTCTTCGCGGCGGCTCCGGCGAGTTGATCTTCGCCTATCGGCACGGTCGCAGCGGCAACGGTGTGGATTACTACAATCGTTACGACCCGGCCACGCGCACATGGAAACGATTGCTGGACACGCCGCTTCTCGACGGCCAGAACCGGTGCAATGCCTACAGTGTCGGTCCGGTCAAGGGACCTGACGGCGATTACCACCTGTGCTGGGTCTGGCGCGACACGCCGGACTGCGCCACGAACCACGACCTCTGTTACGCGCGCAGTAAAGACCTTGTTCATTGGGAGACTAGCGATGGCAAACACCTCACGCTTCCCATCACGGCCGCCACATCTGAGATTGTGGACCCGGTCCCAGTCAAGGGTGGGATCATCAACGGCAACACGAAAATCGGTTTCGATTCCACCGGGCGCGTCATTCTCAGCTATCACAAGCACGACACCAACGGCCACACACAGCTTTACAATGCGCGACGGGAAGCGAACGGATGGAAGATTGTGCAGGCCAGCGGGTGGAAGTGGCGATGGGACTTTTCCGGCGGCGGCACAATCGGCTTCGGTATCAGCGTGTCACCGGTGAGTCTCACCGGCGACGGCAAACTGGCGCAGACATGGAGTCACCGCGAGTACGGCTCCGGGGGCTGGTTTCTCGACGAAGCAACACTGAAGCCCATCGGGCGATACCGTCCGCCACGAACTTCGATGGGGCCGCTTCGCTCGACATTTCCCGGAATGCGCGTTCGCTCTGCCGAGGACCGCGGGCAATCCGACGCCCGGTATGTCCTGCGATGGGAAACGCTGGACGCGAATCGGGACAAACCCCGCGAAGGCGAACTCCCTCCGCCATCCATGCTGCAATTGTACACGTTCCCAAAACGGAACTGAGGCCGTCGCTGTTGACATTCGGACGGAGGAAATCTAATCTTCGCGCATGATTACGATTATCCGCACAACGTTGCTCGCGACAATCTTTTTCGCGACGGGGATTGCTCAAGCTGCCGAGTCATCCTGGCAGCCGGCGAATCCGAAGTTGATGACGAAATGGGGCAAGGCGTTGACGCCGGATACCGCGTGGCGCGAATATCCGCGGCCACAGTTCGTCCGGGATCGTTGGTTGAACTTGAACGGATTGTGGGAGTACGCCATCGCGCCCCGCACGGCGCCGATCCCGTCGCGTTTTGATGGAAAGATTCTGGTGCCGTTTGCCGTCGAGTCGGCACTTTCCGGCGTCGGCAAGCCACTCACACCCGCCGACCGTCTCTGGTACCGTCGCGCTGTGAAAATTCCACCGGCGTGGAAGGAGAACCGTGTGCTCTTGCACTTTGGCGCGGTGGATTTTGACTGCGTGCTCTGGATCAACGGCGGGTTGGTCGGTTCGCACCAAGGCGGGTCGGACCCGTTTGCGTTTGATGTGACCGATTATCTCAAGGACGGCGACAACGAGATTGTTCTTGGCGTGACGGACCCGACGGACAACGGAGAACAGCCGCGCGGCAAACAGCAGCTTGACCCCAAAGGGATCTGGTACACGCCGGTATCCGGCATCTGGCAGACGGTCTGGATGGAGCCGGTGCCACGGCCTCATTATCTGGCCGAGCTACGGCTGTCGCCGGATGTGGAAAGCCAACGGCTGCGCGTGACGGCACTGCTCAACGAGGCGCTCCCCGGCAATACGTTGGCCGTCCGTTTCACGGCGAAAGCGAAGGGCAAAGCCGTCGGGACAACCATCGTGCGAATCAATCGCGAGGGCTGGCTGGACTTGTCTGAGTTGCGTTTGTGGTCGGTGGATTCGCCATTCCTGTACGACCTGACCGCTGAACTGGTGCGGGTCAAGCCGGTGCCGCCCAGTCCTGCGTTTGGCGCAAAGGAACGCGCCGCCTATGCGCGCGCAGAAGTGATCGGGACGCCGTTGGACACAGTGACTTCGTATTTCGGAATGCGCGAGCTTTCCATCGGCGCCGGGCCGGTGCGGCAGCAGCCCGCGCTGCGAATCAACAATGCTCCTGTTTTCCAGCACGGACCGCTGGATCAGGGGTGGTGGCCGGATGGGTTGCTGACGCCGCCGTCCGACGAGGCGATGGTTTGGGAGTTGGAATGGCTGAAGAGCGCCGGGTTCAACATGCTCCGCAAGCACATCAAGATCGAGCCGGCGCGATACTATTATCACTGCGACCGTCTCGGCTTGCTCGTCTGGCAGGATATGCCGAGCGGCTTTAATCAAGCGTTGCGAAACCATATCCGGGATGAAGGTGACCCCGTTCGCCTCGCAACCAGCGCGGAACAACACGAACTCGAATTGCGCAGGATGATCAATCGGCTCAGCCATCATCCGAGCATTGTCATGTGGGTCGTCCACAACGAAGGCTGGGGCCAATACGAAACGGCTGCGCTGACACAATGGGTCAAGGCGATTGACCCGAGCCGTTGGGTCAACGCCACGTCTGGGTGGCTCGACCGGAACGTAGGCGACATCTACGACATCCATACGTACCAAGAGGTGCCGATTGCGCCGGTGGGCAAATTGGACCGTGCCATCGTGATTGGCGAGTACGGCGGCGTGGGCTGGCCCATCGAAGGTCACTTGTGGAACCCCGCGATGCGGAACTGGGGCTACCAGACGTATCAGGACGAGGCAACATTCCTCGCGGCGCTCAAGAAGAAACTGGAAGCATTGATCCCGATGCGACACGATCTGGGGTTGTCCGCCGCCGTTTACACGCAGACCACCGATGTCGAGGGCGAGGTCAACGGCTTGCTGGCCTACGACCGCGCGAAGATCAAGGTGAATCCTTCCGTGCTGCTGGAAATCAATCGCCGGTTGATTCAACAAGTTCCGAAGCGCCCGTGACGTTTTCAGCGGTCGCCGGCTGTGTCGTAGCTCTTGTGGCCGAGAAACCCGGCCAGGCGCAGTGAGTGGTCGGGTTTGATCTCCAAGATCGAGTAGGCGCCCGGCGTGTCCACCATCGCGGCCAATGTCCAGTAACGGATTCCGTTGATCACGACAAGGTCGTTGGTATGGGCGTGGCCTTGGAACACCGCCAATACGTTGCCGGAACCTTCCAGTATCTTGCGAATCACCGGGGCGCTTTTCACCGCGTATTTGTTTTCAACGTCGAGTCGTTGATGGATAAAGCAGAGAGTCTTCTTGTTGGTGGCCTTCAGATCGGCGGCGAGCCAGTCGCGCTGCGCCGGGGGAATGTCGGTATCGGTCCACGTGAAGTTCTTTGCTCCGTACGGCGTGCCGTCGGCGCGGTAACATGCGTCGAGCACGACGCAATGTAATCCGCCACAATCAAACGAGTAGTGTGCTGCCTGTGCGCCGGTCGTTTTGAGGAACTGCGCCTTCGTCAAGCCCTCGACATCATGGTTGCCGAGTACGTAATGGCGCGGGCCGCGAAACTTCGCGAATACCGCGTTGATGGCGCGCAAATGCCCAGCCTCGGCTTCCACCGTCGGCGCCGAGTCAATGAAATCGCCCAGTTCAATGACGAAATCCACCTTCGCCTCATTGAAGGCTGTGACGGCGGCGGCGAGTTTTTTCAGTGAATCGCGGTAGGCGCGTTTCGTGGTGGATGATTTGTCGGCGTAGTGCGCGTCGGCAAGAACGCCGATCCGCACGGATTGCGCCTCGGACAGGGGAGCGCACAGCAAGAACAACATGAGAAGCAAACGCGTTTTCATGCAGGGAGGAAACAGCATCTTGGTTGCGCCGTCAAGCCTGCCGCTTGACACGTTGTTTCCCGTGTCTATAGTTCCGCCAACATGCAAGCCGACGAATCCGGAGGAAGTAATGGATTGTGGTCAGACGTCGCGCCGTCGGATTGGAACGACTGGCGCTGGCAGCTTCGTCACCGCATCACCACTTTGGAAACACTGGAAACGCTCCTCCCGCTCACGACCGAGGAACGTGAGGGCACGCTGTTAGCCGGAAAAAAGCTCGCTTTGGGTATCACACCATATTTCTTCAACCTGATTAACCGGTCCGACCCGCATTGCCCGATTCGCCGGCAAGTGATTCCGCGCGTTGAGGAAACCGCGGTTGCGCCGTGGGAACTGACTGATCCCTGCGGCGAGGACGAACGAATGCCGGTGCCGGGCTTGGTGCACCGGTATGTGGATCGTGTGCTCTTTCTCGTCACGGACCGATGCGCGTCCTATTGCCGGTATTGCACCCGGAGCCGGGTGGTCAGCGGGGTGGGGGAACGGCAACTCGAAACGGATTTCAGCGCGGCCATCGAGTACATTCGTCGCCACGCAGAGGTTCGTGACGTGTTGCTCAGCGGCGGCGACCCGCTCTTGTTGAGCGACGAACGGCTTGAGCATCTTCTTGCAGAACTGCGCGCCATTCCCCACGTCGAGATTCTCCGGATCGGAAGCCGGGTTCCCGTGTTCCTGCCGCAACGCATTACGCCCGAACTGTGCGCGATGCTGAAACAGTTTCATCCGCTCTGGATGAGCATCCACACCAATCATCCGCGTGAAGCCACGACGGAAATGGCCGCCGCCTGCGGGCGGCTTGCCGATGCCGGCATTCCGCTCGGCAACCAGACCGTGCTGCTGCGCGGCGTCAACGATGATCCGGTCGTCATGAAATCCTTGATGCACAAGCTGCTGGTGATGCGTGTCCGTCCGTACTACATCTACCAGTGCGACCTCGTTCGCGGCACGGATCATCTTCGCACCTCCGTTCGCCAAGGCATCAAGATCATGGAGTCGCTGCGCGGCCACACGACCGGCTACGCTGTCCCCGAATACGTCATTGACGCCCCCGGCGGCGGCGGGAAAATTCCCGTCGGTCCCGTCACGGTCGCCGCTCACGACAAGCAGCGCGTCCTCATTCGCAATCACGAAGGCGAACTGTACGAATACCCCGAGCGAAACGAGGAATGCGTCCCATGCCCGCCATAGCGCTCAAGCCCGGCAAACACCGCCGTCTCGTCGCAGGCCATTGTTGGGTCTATGCCGGCGAGATTGCCGCCATCAGCGCCGACGCGCGGGATGGTGACACTGTTGAGATTCTCGATCACCGGAAACGCAGTCTCGGCGTGGGGCTGCTGAACCGCAATTCCCAGATTGTCGTTCGCCGGTTCGCTGCGCACAAAGTGGAACTCGACAAGGATTTCTTTCGTCGCCGCCTGCAGGCGGCCGCTGCTTTGCGTCCGACGGGCGACGCGCAACGGCTGGTGTTTTCCGAGGGCGACCAATTGCCCGGTCTGATCCTCGACAAGTTTGGCGAGAACCTCGTCTTGCAGGCGTTGACGCTCGGCATTGACCAGCGCAAAGCAATGTTGGCCGAGCTTGCCTGCGAACTGTTTCAGCCAAAGGCAATCATCGAGCGCAGCGATGTCCCGACGCGGAAACTGGAAGGACTGGCGGAATCCAAGGGGGTGCTCTTTGGGGAATCCGACGGGAACGCAACCGTCCGGGTTGGCGGCGTCCGATTCGCTGTACACCTGCTTGACGACCAGAAGACCGGTTTCTTTCTCGATCAAGCCGACAATTACGCCGACATCGCCCATCGTTGCGCCGGCAAGCGTGTGCTCGATTGTTTCAGCTACCACGGCGGTTTCGCGCTCTGCGCTGCGCAGGCCGGGGCGGCGAGCGTCGAGGCCGTGGAGATCTCCGAAGTCGCCGTCGCGCGCGCCCGACAGAACGCTGAGTTGAACGGCCTGCCTGGCAAGATCGAGTTCGTGTGTGCGAACGCTTTCGACACGCTGAAGAAGTACGACGCCGAGAAACGGCAGTTCGATGTCATCGTGCTGGACCCGCCGACCTTCACGCGCACGAAGCAACACGTGGACGACGCGTTGCGCGGGTACAAGGAAATCAATCTCCGCGCGCTGAAGATGCTTTCGCCGGGCGGCTTGTTGGCGACGTTTACCTGTTCACACCACATTCGGGCGGAGTTGTTGCGCGAGGTGGTGATGGACGCTGCGGCTGACGCTCGCAAGATGGTGCGCCTGGTGAAGCCGCTGGCACAATCCCCCGATCATCCGATCCTGCTCGGCGTTCCGGAAACAGAATACCTCAAGGGGCTGCTGCTCGAAGTTGTCGCCTGAGCCGGTCGCTGCGCCTCAGAAGGGCGCAACGGCCACCGATCTCGGAAACATTTTCTGTCATTTCCGCGTTTGCTCGAAGGTTGCCGGCGAGAACGGCCTTTTCGCGAAACAACTGCTTCCAACGAATCTCCTGTTGAGTTTCACGCTGAAATAACCCATCTTGTAGCCAAGAATCACCATGATTCCTCTCGAAGACAATTTTGACGATATCATCGCCAAGGCCAAAGCCGGCCTCGGCATTCGTGATGGCTCACTTCGCGGCGCGTGCATCGAGCACCTCGCCGAGAGGCTCCACCTTGGCCTCGCCGCGCTGGCTGACCGGAATTGGCATCCCGCGCCCGTCATGCTGCCCGGCCTGGCCATGTTTAGCACCCGCTACGGCCTCTCGACAGTCAACGCCTACATCGCCCACGACGCTTCGCGTGCGGTCGCCTTCGATACCGGTGCGGACCCGTCGCCGATGCTTGCTTTTCTGAGGGGCCGTTCCCTGTCGCTCGACTTGCTCCTGTTGACGCACAGTCACCCCGACCATGCCGGCGCCTTGCATCGTATGAAAACGCGCGCGTTTATCTCCGAGCATGAACCGGTTCAAGGTGTGCAGCCATTTCCTGACGGTCGGTCTTTCCACGCCGGCTCGCTTCAAATCGAGGCGCGCCGCACCAGCGGCCACAGCCCCGGCGGAACCAGCTATCTCGTGCGCGGCCTCTCTCGGCTTGTCATTGTGACCGGCGACGCTCTTTTTGCCGGCTCCATCGGCGGCGCTCCGTCCGCCTATGAAGAAGCGCTCGCCTGCATCCGAGAACAAATCCTGAGCTTGCCCAACGATACCATCATCTGTCCAGGCCACGGCCCGATGACGACCGTTGGCGAGGAAAAACTTCACAACCCGTTCTTTGCCCTGTGACCGCACCGGCGACTCGACACCCCAAATGGATTCGCTCCCTCGTCGCCGGTGGCGCGGACTTTCGTCGCGTGCGCGACACGTTGAAGGGGCTGAAACTGCACACCGTTTGCGAAGAGGCGCAGTGTCCGAACCGCGGCGAGTGCTGGAGCCACGGCACTGCAACCTTCATCATCATGGGCGACATCTGCACCCGCCGCTGCCATTTCTGCGCGGTGGGGAAGGGGAAGCCGATGCCGCTCGATCCTGCCGAACCGGCGAACGTCGCCGATGCCGTCGTGAAACTCAGCCTCGATTATGTCGTGCTGACTTCCGTTGACCGCGACGACCTGCCCGACCAAGGCGCAAACCATTTCGCCGCGACCGTTGATGCCATCCACCAACGCCGACCGCAATGCGGCATCGAGGCGCTGATCCCCGATTTTCGCCGCGACGGCCTCGCGCGGATGGCAGCCACGCCATTGACAGTGCTGGCGCACAACGTCGAGACCGTGCCGCGCCTCTACAAACCCGTGCGCCCCGGTTCCGTGTACGAACGTTCGATGGCTATCTTGTCACTGGCCAAGGAACTGCGCGACGACCTATTGACGAAGTCCGGCTTGATGCTCGGCCTCGGCGAGACAAACGAGGAAGTGCTGGCTGTCGCCCGCGATTTGCGCGCGCATGGCTGCGACATCCTCACCCTCGGACAATACCTGCGTCCGACGGCGCGCGAATTGCCGGTGGCTCGATACGTGACACCGGAAGAGTTCGCCGAGTTGAAGACGGCAGCGGAGAAGCTCGGTTTCCGCCACGTTGAAAGCGCCCCGCTCGTCCGCAGTTCCTACCATGCTTGGGAAGCTGTGAAATAGTGGAACGGGCGTCCCGCCCGTTTCGGAATGGTGTCCCTTCTACGCGATTACCTCGACGCCGTACTCTTGGAAGCGCGGGTCAATGGTGACCACCGGCACGCACAGATGTTTGGCGGCGGCGATGATAAAGCGGTCGCAAGGATCGCGGTGAATCAACGGCAGTGCCGTCGCAGCCACACACAGGCCGGTGTCCAACGGCACCTCCACCAGTCCATAGCGGTCGGCAACGGCACGGACCCAGCGTGCCGGCGACAGTGGCAGATCGAGTTTCTTGTCGCGGACTTTCAGCGCGATCTCAAAGGCGCTGATGGCACAGTAGAAAACAGATGACGCACTGGCCAACCGTTCACGGGTGGGCGGTGTTAGGCGCGTATCGCCGCTTGGCAGGAACAACAAGGCGCAGGTGTCGAGAATCATCGCGCATCGTCCGGCCAATCAGCAGGAGCGAGTTCCTCGATGGGATCGTACTTGATCCGCAACGCGCCGAGTTTCTTGTCAGGCTGGAGCCGGTTGACAGCCTGATGAGGCACGAGGTCAGCCACGGGATGGCCGTTCCGGCAGATGATGAACCGACTGCCCCGCTCCTCAATCTCGGACAGGAGCTTGGAAAAACCAGTCTTGGCGTCGTGAACATTTACCGATTTCATGGCGCGAACTTAGCCCGGTTAGTCCACCACTGTCAATGGCGCGGGTGAACAAGCGCAGTTCGATGTGTGGGGCAGGAACGCCGCCGTCCCGGCGGTTTCGTGCTGGATTGCGACCGCCGAGACGGCGGCGTTCCTCTCGTTAAGCAGAACTTCGAACCGCACGCTCACGCTTCGTTCAACCTCGCCAACGAACCGGCGAAACTCTCCGCCACATGGAACGAACTTGGGATCACCGGCCGACAACACGTCCGTGATCTCTGGCGACAGAAACACCTCGGCACCTTCGAGCGCCGATCCGAGACAACCGTACCGAGTCACGGCGCTTCGTTCGTGCGGTTCTCGAACTGAATTTCGCTACTTTGTCTTGAGCGGGGCGCGGAAACCGGCTTGCTCAAAGTGGTGGTCTGCGGTGAGCGCATCGGTCAGTCCGTCGTCGCGCATGGCAACGAATGAAATACAATCGGTCAAGCCGCTCATGGATGGCGATGCCGAGACGGTCTTGCAGCAGACTGAGCAGCACCGGCTTTGTGGTCCACTTGCCACGATCAGCGAGGACGTTGACGACGGCGTCAAGCAGGGTGGTGGTTTGGGGTTCGTTCATAGTGCCTCTCTGGAAAGTCGCCTGCAGGGGAGACAAGTTGGCTGACTCGTCGGCGGGGAACAACGACGTAAGGCCGCCGAGGCCCGCAGACGGAAGTTGACTTGGTTTTGCCTCTTTGCTCTCACGCTTTATACTTCGAGAAAAGGGAGCACCTTCCCTTCTTTCCGTGTCACTTTCTTGAACTTTTTTTCCGCGTGCTTTTTGGGGGGTATCGGCGGTAAAAGGTCGGGCGGAGGAAATACAGATGGCTCAATATTTGGAATATATGCTTGTGCAAGAGGGGACGTCCAAATCTCTGGAAGATGCGGTCAACGCTCACATGAAACAAGGATGGCAGCCGCTCGGCGGCGTTACTGTCGTGGATGAGAGCTTCAAGGGTGCTGCTGGGAGCTTTCTGCAAGCGATGGTTCGTGAGCCGAAGAAAGAAACAGGCGTCTGGCCAGCTTCGGCGGCAGTCAAAAGCGGACTACGCTGAAAAAGCGATCTTGCCGACGACGTGCGGAAGGTCTCGTCAACCGACTGGGAAGGGGACATGACCGTCCACTTGGAACGCTTCGGCGTAGGGCGACGGACACCCGATCTCCGCCGCGATCTGACGGTTCACATCGAGAATCCGGTCGTCGAAACCGCGACGGCGTTGCTGGCGGTTCCGTTGTTCCTGTGAGCGATGATGCAACAACAGCTTTCGTTTCCATTGCGCCGCTGCTTCGTCGAACGGCGTGAAGAGGTCGCACCGGAACTCGGTGGTTTTCGGGTCGCGAAAGAGCAACGCCGGTAAGACGGAGCATTTCCGGAACATGGCGTAGGCGCGACGATGGCCAACGTTGGTGTCGTGGTAGTGTGGGAGGACGACAAGATTCGGCTGGGCGACGTCGAGTTCGCGTTGAATCGCGTCGGCGTCCTCAATGGGGTCGCCGTTGGCGTCCTCGGGGAGGCGGAGGAAGGTGAGCGCATCGTCGGGCAGGCCGAAGAAGCGGAGGCTGTCGCGTTGTTCTTGTTCGCGGACGGCGGCCTTTTCCGCCGGCGCGCAGAAACTGTTGAGCACGCCGCTGGCGCTGCCGCTGACGATGGCGACGCGGAGGGTGTCGCCGCGTTGGTGGAAGAAGCGCATGGTGACGCCGACGGCGTCGAAGTCGTCAGGATGCGGCGCAAGGACGAGGATACGTTGGCGCGACGGCCAGTGGAAGTCGGTGATGGGGCGGGGACTCATGACGTATCAGTGTAGCAGCCGGACCGCCAAAAATCGAACCGCCAAAAATCGAACTCGCATCCGGAACCCGGTTCGGTATCATCTCCCGTCATGAAAATCTTTCTTCTGGCAGGCTTACTAAGTGCGTCGTTTGCACTCGGCGCTGAACCCAAGCAGACGTGGAAACCGAAGGACATGAACCGGCCGCGTCCGAAGGTGGTTGATCCCGGTGCGCCGAAACCCGGTGAAATGAGACCCCCGCCACCAAATGCGATTGTGCTGTTTGACGGGAAAGACCTCTCGAAATGGGTGCGCCGCCCCGGCCCGAAGGACGCGGACAAATCACCTGAGCCGAAGTGGAAGGTTGAGAATGGCTACATGGAAATCGTTCCGAAAGGCGGCACGATCGCTAGCAAGGAGAAATTCGGTGACTGCGAAATTCACATTGAATGGGCCACGCCAGTCGAGGTCAGCGGCAAGGGGCAGGGGCGCGGCAACAGCGGCGTGTTTCTACCCGGGCACCAAGAAGTCCAAGTTCTCGACTCCTATGAGAACGACACCTATCCCGACGGTCAAGCGGGCGCGATTTACGCAATGTATCCGCCATTGGTCAACGCCTGTCGCAAACCCGGCGAATGGCAGAGTTATCACATTACGCTGCGGCAACCGCGTTTTGATGCCCAAGGCAAAATGACTGTATCGGCGAGCGTGACCGTCGTTCACAACGGGATTCTGATTCAGGACAACGTCGAACTGCGCGGGGAAGCCACGGAAGGGCCGCTGATCCTACAGGATCACAAGAATCCGGTTCGTTACCGCAACATCTGGATTCGCACATTACCGGCGCGGTGAACTGTAGCCGCGAGCCTGTTCGCGGCAATCCTCGGTTGTGCGCGGGTCTCCCGACTGCGGACAATTGGCTGATCGCGGATTTCCATCGCAGTGCGGAGACCTTCGGTCATAGGAACGGCGCGGTCAGAGACCTGCGCCGGACAAGGAGCGCGGCGACAGCCCGGTTACGGTTTGCGCGGCGACAGCGAGATAGAGCGACCGGTAGCCTCGCGCTTCAGTTCGGGATGCTGCGGAGCGTAGCGGTTCAACAACTGGCGCAAGAGCCCGTTCTCCTCGCGCAATCGTTGCATTTGAAGCTCCAACTCCTTCTTGCCTGTGTCGGGGGCGGCGGTGACGGTCAGAGTTTTGTCTTTTGCCGTCAGTTCGCTGCGAAGCGTGCTGACTTGGCGGCGAGCGTCGGACAGTTGCGCGGCGAGCCGCTCGTTTTCCTTTTCCAGCCGGGATTGTGATTCGCTTCGCGGCGTGTAAGAAGATTTGCGGTACAGCACGCCGCGGTTGCCGTCTGCGGGACGCGCCTCGGCGAGTTGGCGGGCGAGGTCGCTGTTCTGGTCTTTCAACAGTGAAAGTTCATCGCTGAATTTGCGGTTGCGCGTGGTATTGGCGCGCGCGTCAGCGGCAAGTTGTGCGCGCAGCTTTTCCAGTTGGCGGGTGGTGCTGGACAACTGCTCGGAAAGCTCCCTGTTCTGCCGCTGCAACGTTTCGTCAATGATCGTGTTGCCGGCGCCCGGCGATTTGGCGTAGATGACTCCCCTGTTGCGCTCAGAAGAAACAGGCGACTGCCTGTCGCCATCGGGGGCGCGCGCCAGCAGGCTGGCGCGTTCGCGCTGCCATGCCTCAAGCTGGCTGGCGTTGAGTGCGCGTGCGCGCTCCGTGTCGGTGCGGGCGGCTGCCAGTTCGCTGCGCAGAACCTGAAGTTCTGCGGACGCAGCGGAATCGGCGGCGGTGGCGCGCTTGGAATCCGCCAATTGCAGGGCGAGTGTCTGGTTTTCCTTTCTCAATTGTTCCAGTTGTGTTGACTGTTGACGGATGGACCGGTCAGCGGTGGCGCGCGCTTCCATCAGTTCCGCGCGCAAGGCCTGAACATCGCGCGACCCGGTTCCTGCGAGGCGTTTCGCCTCGGTCAACTGCGCCTGCAAATCCGCATTTGCCTGCTGCGCCGCTTTCAGTTCCGCAGCGGTCATGTTGGCGCGTTCGGCGGCGCTCTTGGCGTCGCCGAGCTGGGCGGCAAGCTGTTTGTTCTGGCGGGCGAGGTTGCCGGCGCGTGTGTTTGCCGCGTTGAGATCGGCGCGAAGCTTTTCCATTTCTTCGAGTTTGCGGTTGCGGTCGCTGGCCTGTTTCTGGAGTTCGGCGATCTTCTGGTTGACTTCCGCCATGCGGGCGGCTTCGTCTGCCTCTTTCTTGTTGAGCGTTGCCTGAGCGGTCAAGTGGGCTGCCTTGCTGCGTTCCATCTCGGTCTTTGCCTCGGCCAACTGGGTGCGAAGACGATCCAGTTCGGCGGCCTCTGGTGTCGCGGTTGTCTTTGCGTTCTGCAATTCGCGCTTCAACGCTTCGATTTGGTTCATCGCATCCGCGAGGTCGGCGCGCAGTTGGCGAACCTCCGTGGAGTCAGCGCCTCGTTTGGGCGGCGCCACAAACGTGGCGGAAAGTCCGCTTCCTGATGGCGCAAGGTTCGGCTTGATGGCGTCAAGTTGTTCCAGGCAGTGTTCCAGACGGAATTGGATGAGATGCGCATTCCAAGCGGGGGATTTCTCTCGGATCTCAAGCAGGATATGCTGGGCGGCGGTGAGCTTCGTATAAGCGGTTTTCCAGTCCGACTTTGCCCTCGCGGCATCGCCTTCTTGAATCAACAGGAACGCATCCACGTATTGCGCGCCGGGATCGTCCGCCGCGAACAGTGCGTCCGATGCGCAGGCCAGTAGAAAGGCAAGAACGAGAAATTGTTTCATGGGCAAAAGCGTACCGCAAAAGCACTGGCTTGGCAATCCGAACAACTGTGTTACCGTTCCGCCCGTGAACGGCAAACCCGAACTGGTCGCTCCCGCCGGCAACTTGGAGTGCGCCCGCGCCGCTGTCGCCAACGGCGCGGACGCCGTCTATTTCGGCCTGCCGCGGTTCAACGCACGGATGCGGGCGGACAATTTCACAGCGGAACAGTTGCCGGAATTGGTGGGTTTTCTCCATGAGCGAAATCGTCGCGCGATTGCGGTGCTGAACATCCTCGTGTTCCCACACGAACTGGCTGAGGCTGAACGCGAGTTGCTTCTGCTCGACGCCGCCAGTGTGGACGCCGTGATGGTGCAGGACTTGGGTGTCGCGACGCTGGCGCAACGGCTCGGTCTGCGGATGGAGATTCACGCCTCGACGCAGATGACCATCGCGAATCCTGAGGCCGTGAAGTTTATCGCGCGACTCGGCATCAAACGCGTCGTGCTTGCCCGCGAACTGGCTTTGCGCGAGTTGGCGAAGTTTGATCCGGCTGTGATGGAGTTGGAGGTGTTTGTCCACGGCGCGCTCTGTGTGGCGTACTCTGGTCAGTGCCTGACCAGCGAGGCACTTGGCCAGCGCAGCGCCAATCGCGGCGAATGCGCCGCTGCCTGCCGGTTGCCGTATGAACTGGTGGTGGATGGCGCTATAAAAGATCTGGGTGACCGCCGGTATCTGCTTTCACCCCAGGACCTCGCCGCAGTACGGGAGATTCCGGAGTTGATCCGACTTGGCGTCTCAGCGTTCAAGATCGAGGGACGACTGAAATCACCGGAATATGTGGCGGCAACGACGCAGGTGTATCGCAAGGCGATTGACGGCGCAATGGCCACACAGGAGGACTGGTACAAACTGGAGATGGCATTCTCGCGCGGCCTCCATACGGGCTGGCTCCACGGGGTGAACCATCAGGAGTTGGTGAAGGGACGGTTCGGGACGAAACGCGGGCCGCTGGTCGGCGAGATTCGGAATGTATCGTTCGATCACGTCGAAGTGGAGATGCGCTGCGCGGTCCGGGCTGGCGACGGCATCTTGTTCGAGGGTGAGAAAGAACAAGGCGGCCGGGTTTGGGAAGTGCGGGGCGCGAGTTTGTACTTCGAGCGGGGCAAGATAGATTTTCAAGCGCTTAAGCCCGGTGACCGCTTTTGGAAGACAAGCGACCCGCATCTGGAAAAGGAACTGCGTCGTACATTTGCCGGGGAGATTCCGTTGGCCCGGCGACCGATTGACTTGGTGGTCCGAGGCGCGGCGGACCGCCCGTTGACGATTGAGTGCGGTGCTGTGCGTGTTCATTCGCAGATGGCGTTGCAGACGGCGTTCAAGCGGCCGCTGACAGAGACGGCGCTGCGCGATCAACTGGGACGGCTGGGGGACACGCCGTTTGTTCTCGGTGAACTGCGCAACGAGCTGGTCGGACAAGTCATATTGCCGGTGAGCGAGTTGAACCGGTTGCGACGGGAACTAATTGCGAAACTGCCGGTCTGTAGCCGCGAGCCTGCTCGCGGCCCGCACAAGACGGCGCTGATCACAAGCTGCCGCGAGGAGGCTCGCAGCTACAGCACGGACAAGAAACCGCAACTCATCGCACTCTGCCGGACGATGGAACAGCTTGCTGCGGCGCTTGAGGTTGGCTGCGCGACGGTGTACGCGGATTTTGAGGATGTTCGCCGGTATGCGGACGCGGTGACGCTGGCGCGCAATCGGGCGGAGCTTTTTCTCGCAACACCGCGCATTCTAAAACCCGGTGAGCAGGGTTTGTTGAAAACAATTTCGCAGGGTGACGGCATCCTCGTTCGGAGTCTCGGCAGCATCGAATGGCTGGGGAGAAGGGTGGGGGACTATTCGCTGAATGTGGTCAATGCGCTGTCGGCGGAATTGTTGATTCGCGCCGGGTTGGAGCGGATTACGGTGTCGTATGACCTCAACGGCGATCAAGTGTTGTCGCTGTTGCGGAGCGCGCCGCCGGAGTGGTTTGAAGTGGTGATTCACCAACATCTGCCGATGTTTCACATGGAGCACTGCCTGTTTGCGGCATTCCTCACTGGCGGAACCGACTCGACAAACTGCGGGCGTCCGTGTGAGCGGCACAAGGTGGAGTTGCGCGATCGCGTCGGCGCGCGGCATCCGGTGCAGGCGGATGTCGGCTGCCGCAACACAGTGTTTCACGCGCTGGCGCAAAGCGGCGCGGAGTGGGCGAAACGGTTTACGGAAGCCGGCGCACGAACCTTTCGGTTTGAATTGCTCCACGAAGATGCTGCGCAAACCCGCTTGACGCTGGAAAGCTATCGGGCGTTGCTGGCCGGGCAATTGCGCGCCGTCGAACTGGCGCGTAGGTTAAAAGTCGCAGACCAACTGGGCGTCACGAGTGGCACATTGACGGTGCTGGGTTAGTTGCCCCGCTATTCCAGTTTGCCGAACATAATGCGCTCTTTTCGGGAGATGTCCTCATCGCCCTGCGTCACGGTAAGCCAGATGCTGCCGTCGTGCTCGTGGAACGTCGGGTATTGAAACGAGTTCGGCGACTCAAAGCGGTACTTCCGCTCCCAGGTTTGTCCATCGCGGGAGACGTCCACGTTGAACACGCTACGGTTCACTAGCCGGCCCGCCGCGTCCTTGATGCGCGTCCTTTCCTGCCAGCCGAGGTAATAGATGTCCCCGAACCGGTCGAAGGTCGGCTTGGAGCCAAGGCCATTCGGCACCTGCGGCATCGGACGGCCGGCCGTCCATGTCCTGCCATCCCGGCTCGTGGCGAAGTGATAGTTGCCCCCGTCCCTGACCGGAATATCGCTGCGAACGACCGCCATCCATGTGCCGTCGGGCAGGCGGTTGACGGCGGATTCGCTCAGCGCCGCGCTCTCCGGCTGGTTGAAGTGCCCGAGCACCTCAAACGTTTCCAGATCGTCATGCACCAGAGCGAGCGCATTTTGCTTCCCCCGAAAATTGTTCAAGGCGACGTAGATCCTGCCATCGAATCGTTTGAAGGAGTCGAAGATGTGGATGGTTGAATCGTTGGCCACGCGCGAGAATCCTTGGGCGGCGGCATCCGCATGAAGATGCCGCGGCTGAAAGTCGAAGGTGCCCGCCGCGGTCTTGAGCTTCGCCTTGTGAAGGGTCGGCGCGAACTCGCCGCGTTTCAGATCGAAGTCGCGATACCAGACCTGGGACTGCCGATTGCCCGGATCATTGCTGTCAAAATAGCAGCGCAGCGTGCCGTCATTCTTCCGGATGATGCGAGGCACGATGCACGCCCCGGCGGGCAGCGTCTGGTTTTCAAACGCCTGCTCGCTCTTCGCAAAATCGATGAACTTCTCCAGTTTCAGCGACTTCAGGTTCACGATGGACATCGTCACATACATGAACGGCCACTCCGGGTTCTCGCCCTGCTGCACATCGTTGGCGGAGGCGACGATGTACGCGCGATCGCCCACACAGACAAACTCCGCATCGTGCGTGCCCTTCACCTGCGGACCGGTCACCTTGACCAGTCGCGCCATCACACGGTTGGCGGCCTGAATCGGATCCCAGCCGACGGGGATGATGTTGGGTGTTTGCTCCGGCACATCGGTGGCGTGGAGCGCAGCCAGCGGCGCGAGCAGCAGGGCGGTGAGGATTGTGAGGGTGTGTTTCATGGTTGATTCTTTCATTTGTCTGTAAGTGGTGCGCGGGTTCTCTGATTGGGCGAATTGAACTGCCCGACGTCCTCCAGTTTGCCAAACATGATGCGGTCAGTGCTGCCTTTGTGGCCTTGTGTGACGGTCAACCAGATGACGCCGTTGTGTTCGTGGAAGGTCGGGTATTGGAACGAGTCGGGCGATTCGAAGCGATATTTGCGGTCCCATTTCTTGCCGTCGCGTGAAATGTCAACGTTGAACACGCTCCGCCGGCCGCCTCCGATGCTCGTGTTCTCCTGCCAGCCGAGATAATAGACGCCGCCGAACTTGTCGAACGTCGGCTTGGAGTTCAGGCCGTTCGGGACAAAGGGTTTCGGTTCGCCAACGGTCCAGCGTTTTCCATCCTGGCTCGTGGTGAAATGGTAGTTGCCGCCGTCGTTGCGGCAGATGGCCATCCATGTGCCGTCGGGCAACCGGTTCACGGCTGACTCGCTGAGCTGCTGCGACTGCGGTTCGTTGTAGTGGCCGATAATCTCGAACGTGACAAAGTCGTCATGCAACTGCGCGAGCGCGTTCTGTTTGCCGGGGAAGTTGTTGATGGCCACGTAACGTCGCCCGTCGAACTCCTTGAAGGAATCGAAGATGTAGAGGCCGATGTTCACCGGCGGCTTCGTGAAGCCCTGCGCCGCGGCGTCGGCGTGGAAGTGACGCGGCTCCATGTCGAACACCCCGGCGGCTGTCTTGAGCTTCGCCTTGTGGATGCTGCCCGCAAAGGCCAGCGTGCGCAGGTCGAAGTCGCGATACCAAGTGATCGCCTGCTCCTTCGCTGGCTGGCTGCAGAAGTAACAACGCAGCGTGTGCTCGTCTTTCCGGATGATGCGCGGCACGAAACACATGCCCTTCGGCAGCGTCACGTTGTCAAAAACCTGCTCCGACTTCGCCATCGGAATGATTTTCTCGACGGCCAGTGTCTTGAGATTCACCACCGTCAACACACAATACTGCGCCGCGCCCGCGCCGTGACCGGGCTGGATGTCGTTGTCGTGCTCGACGATGTAAGCGCGGTCGCCTACGCACACGAACTCCGCATCGTGCGCGCCCTTGACATGCAGCGCCGTGATCTTGACCAGACCGGCCATTACCTTGTCGGCAGCGGCCTTGGGATCCCAGTCTTTGGGAAGGATGCCAGCATCGTAGCGTCTGGTGATCGGAGGCATCGTCAAGATTGCGCCTGACATCTCTTTGCTGGGAGGACGGAGTTGAATTTCTGCCTTGTCGGTAATGAGCACGACAAATGTTCTGAAGCGCAGTCGCTCGCCTGTCGTTACGTTTTTCCGATAGAGACTGACGCGATTGATCTCGCCGGGGAAAAGCTGCGTTTCCGGGATATTCACCTTTGTAAAGCCTGCCTGCACCAAAGCATTCTCCTGACTCGCCGCGCGCGGACGCATCGTCGGCGTCAGCGCGTAGAGAGTTCCGGGTTTGGTGACTTCTACGTCGAGTTGTTCGATGCTGGCGCGCAGAAACGGCAATCCGCGCACGAGATTGGGGATTTCCTCGATGACATACTTGCGGTCGGTGAACAATTTCACGCCGGGCTTCATGACGGCCGGCTCCTCGGCCGCCGGTGGCGGCATCGCTTTTCGAGTTTTGCCGGTCTGAGACTCGAACTGGCCGGTGTTCTCCAGCTTGCCGAACATGATGCGCTCTTTGCGGCCTTGGGTGACACTGAACCAGATGGCGCCGTTGTGTTCGCGGAATGTCGGGTATTGAAATGTATCCCGCGACTCAAACCGATACTTGCGTTCCCATGTTTTGCCATCGCGGGAAATATCAATGTTGAACACGCTCCGCCCCACGCCCTCGATCTTCGTGCTTTCCTGCCAGCCGAGATAGTAGAGGCCGCTGAACTTGTCGAAGGTGGGTTTCGAGTTGCCACCGTTGGGCACGAAAGGCATTTCCTTGCCGACACTCCATTTCCTGCCGTCGCGACTGGTTGTAAAATAGTAATTCCGATTCCCGCCATCCTGCCGGCAGATGGCCATCCATGTCCCATCGGGCAGGCAGTTGACCGAAGCCTCGCTGAGGTCCACCGACTGTGGTTCGTTGAGATGACCGAGAATCTCGAACGTGACGAAATCATCGTGCACCAGCGCCCACGCGTTCTGTTTGCCGGGAAAATTGTTGACCACCGCATACGTCCGTCTGCCGAAAGTTTTCAACGAATCTATGAAATAGAGACCGAAATCCTTGGCCGGCTTGGTAAATCCGTGCCGGGCGGCATCGTCGTAGAGGTGGCGTGGTTGCATGTCGAACACGCCCGCTGAGGTTTTGATTTTTGCCCGTTGGATGCGCCGATCAAACGTCCGCGTCACGAGGTCGAAGTCTCGGATGTACATCTGCGAATGGCGCGCGCTGGGTTCTTCGCTGGCGAAGTAGCAGCGAAGCGTCCGTTCGTCCTTGCGAACGATACGCGGCACGAAACACGCGCCCACGGGCAGCGTCTCATTGTCAAATGCCTGCCCTGATCTGGCATAGGGGATGACGGATTCGACCTTCAGCGTGGAGAGGTTCACGATGGCCAGCACATCGTAAATCTCCGGCCACGCAGGATGTTCGCCCGGTTTCTCGTCGTTGACCATCGCCACGATAAACGCGTGTTCATCAACCAAGACCAAGTCGGAATCGTGAGCGCCCTTCACCTGTGGCGCGGTGACTGGAATAAGCCGCTCCATCACCGTATCGCCGGCAAGAGCCGTATCCCAACCCGGCGGAAGAAGGCTGGGTGCGGCAGCGGCATGCAGCGCGGCCAGCGGCGCGAGCAACAGAACGGTGAGGATTGTGAGGGTGGGTGTGTTCATTCCGTCGTTCCTCCTTTGCTCACGAGGCGGCGGTTGGCTTTGACGCGGGCGATGGCGTCCTCGTTGGCGGCCAGCACGTCTTCCTCGCGGAAAGTGGTCATGAGGATCTCTTGTTCCTTGGATCGGGCGAAGTCCCAGATGAGATAAATAGTGCCGTCGGCGGTCTGCTGGGCGTCGGGATAGGAGACGCCGTTGCGGTCGTCGAGCATGAGGCCCTTCGACCACGTCTTGCCGTCGTCCTTGGAGATGAAAGCCATCAGTTCCCGTCGCTGGGAACGGCCCACGGCTTCCAAATCAACATCCAGGCCCATGTGCTTGATGAGCAGCAAATGGCCGGACTGCAGGCGGCTGATGAAAAATCGCGAGGCGGTGTGTTTGATGGCCTGCGCCTTTAGCTCACCCCATGTCGTGCCGCCATCGGTGGAGATGCTCTCGCTGATGCCTTGTTGCGAGCGCGTCAGCATCCACAGCGAACCGTCCTTACGCTCGACGATCATCGGTTCACAGGGCTTGAGGTCGTAGCTGATCTCCAGATTGCCTTTCTCGGTGAAGGTGCGGCCTTGGTCATTGGAGACCAGCGCCTTCACGAGGCTGATTGTTCCGGTCTTCCGCTGGTTCACGGCAAAGAGCCAGTCGCCGTTGGAGAGGATGGCCGGTTTGTTCATCATGATGCCAGAGGTGATGGGGCGCGGCTGCGACCAAGTGGGGTTTTCTTTTTCCGCGTCATCGGCGGTAATGGCCCACGCTTGGCTGCCCCCGGTGTGATGCCAGAACACCCAGAGCTTTCCATCGGGATCGACCCAGGGTTGCGGATCGTAGGCCTTGAGCGGGCCGGCTCCATCGGGATCAATGGCGAGCACTTCCTTCCAGGTCTTGCCACCGTCGCCGCTGGTGCTGACGACCGTGTAGGAATGCGGGCAGCGCTCAATGATCGCGCCCGGCGTCTTGCCCGAATACCAAGCTGCCCAGATGCGCCCACCGCGCGAAACGGCTATACTGGGCACGCCGGTGCAGGTGCGTTTGGCGCGGGCGTAGTCTGCGGTGCCGTTCGGATCAGGAATCAACATCGGCGGATCCGAACGAGCGGATGCCGGATCGCCGTCACTGGGGTCGATGCCCACAATCTGGTCGGGGTTTGGTTTCGCGGGTTTGTCAGCGGCGGGCAGCGGGGCCAGCGGCGCGAGCAGCAGGGCGGTGAGGAGTGGGAGGGTGGGTTTCATGGGCTCTCCTATTTCGGT